>OJEF01000656.1_pt1 | contig 11364 bp, 14 predicted proteins | sample 1593041 | NCBI WGS metagenome assembly OJEF01 (sample SAMN05416790, study PRJEB24817) | seawater metagenome | isolation source: Sea water | place: Canada:Atlantic | collected 2013-11
CAACTCTCAAAAAGCCCTTCTAAGAACTTAAAGTATGCTTCTGAACTTAGGCATTACCTGATATTTGATGATGCTGGTGCTAACACAGGGTTACGCCAACGGGCAAGGATAAGGCTAACTATAGAGCGTAGATATAAAACAGCGGTGGGTGATTTTTTCATGAGGTATGGTGTGCAACATCGTGAGGTGATTACAGGCCCCGGTTCGCGCCGAACAGATTTTAGAGCGCGCGCCTCTTATGCCTACAACATCAAAAACTTCAAGTGGGATCCGCAATTCAATGTAGAATACATAGGTGTTGCAGGAGGCAACTTTGATAAAAGTATTCGTGCTGGAATCTCTACGGACCACAAGCTGCTTTCTGGAAAAATAAAAATTGGATATTTTTATGAGCACAACCCCCAACTCCTTGATTCAGACTGTCACACCGTAAGCATTGGCTTTAAGTTTTAAGCATGCATGAATGACATGGTATAAAAGGGTAAATTGAGTCAACAACGAAAACCACCGTTATGAGATTACTTACCAGTTCTGTGATTGCCCTTTGTTTTATTGCTTGTGCCGCTCCCCCAGTTGAATCGGTAGATCAAGAGTCATCGTATTTAGACTATTCAATGCTTGCGGATAAAGATTCAGGCGGAGCCAGGCTCATCCCGATAAAAACACCCTTAGGGGAGTTTAACGTGTGGACTAAGCGAGTAGGAAATAACCCGAAAACAAAGGTCTTATTGCTGCACGGAGGCCCAGGAGCTACACATGAGTATTTTGAAGCAGCAGACTCCTATTTTCCTGATGCGGAGGTAGAATACTACTACTATGACCAGCTAGGATCAGGCAACAGCGACAATCCTGAAGACCCTTCACTCTGGGAGACGGAGCGGTTTGTGGAAGAAGTAGAGCAAGTTAGAATAGCGCTAGGTTTAGACGCGACCAATTTTATTTTGCTCGGACATTCATGGGGAGGGATTCTAGCGACGGAATATGCGCTTAAATACCAAGACAACTTGAAAGGGTTAATCATCTCTAACATGGTAGCGTCGATACCAGAATACATGAAATATGCAGAAGAAGTGCTAGGCCCCCAAATGCCGGCTGAAGTACTTTTAGAAATTAAAACCTTAGAGGCTGCGGGTGAATACACTTCAACGCGCTACCTCTCTTTGATTGAGGAACACTACTATCCTGAACATGTCTTGCGCCGCCCACTTGACGAGTGGCCAGAACCCGTTAATCGGAGTTTCTCTAAAATGAACTATCCGCTCTATCTAAAAATGCAAGGGCCTAGTGAGTTTGGCGTTGTAGGTGATGCAACGCTAAAAGATTGGGACAGGACAGGAGACTTACACCTCATTAAAGTTCCCACATTAAGTATAGGGGCTCAATACGACACCATGGATCCCGAAGGCATGAAAAGGATAGCGGACGCTGTTCAAAACGGCACTTTTTTGTATTGTCCAGAAGGAGGACACATGACGATGTACGATGATGCTGACCGCTACTTTAATGGCATTATAACGTTCCTAAGCGCCCTCTAGCCCTTCTAGCAACTCTGCCAGCTCTGCGCCAACGCGAGTGCCAATAGCAACCCCCATGCCGCCTAATCGCGCAGCAACACTAATACGAGGGCTTACCTTTTGTATAATGGGCTTTTTATTCGCGCCAAAAGCCATTACTCCCGACCAGGCGTAATCTATTTCTAAGCCTTTACCGGGCGCGATAAAGTCGTGAATATCGTGCTGTAGTTGCTCGAAGATGCTTGCGTTTATTCCTTGTTCTGTGGTGGCTTCTCCTTGAAGATCTAATTGGCGACCGCCGCCTAAAAGCAACCTGTTCCCAACGCCACGGAAATAATGATAGCCTCCATGGTAATGAAAGGTACCCTCCAAAGAAAAGTCCTCTACAGGTTTTGTTACCAGAACCATTCCTCTGCCTGGCTGCAAGTCTACGCCCGGTAGAAGCGCCTTTGTAAAAGCGTTAGTACAGAAGGCAATTTGCTGGGCCGTTAAGGTGATTACCTCTGTTCCTACCTGAACGTTTAGCTTAGCTGAACCCTCAAGGTCGTCATAGTCTAGTACGATTGTTTGGGTAAAGAAATGGACACCAGATTGGGCACACTTACGCTGAAAGGCACGGATCATTTTACCGGTATCTACACTCCCTTCAAAGCTGTTTTTTATGAGCCCTTTAACCTTACCTGAGCGAAACCCAAAGTCGTTAACGGCTGGTGTAACATTTGAAAAAACATCGGCATTAAACAACGGTTTTAGGAGTTCATTGAAACGTTCTATTTGCTCATGAGTCTGGCCACCAAAGTCCAGCTCAAAACCTCCTTCAGGCTTGTAGCCTATTGCGGCATCACCTAATAGACGACGTAGTTGTAGCGCCCCCTTGTAGCGGCTTTCAATAAGGGTTAATAAATCATCCACAGAAGTACTCTCAAGATCTTCAGAGAGTTCACTTATGGAACCAAAGCAAGCAAAACCAGCGTTTTTTGTACTTGCGCCAGACGGAAACAGTCCGCGTTCAACGATCGCCACAGACGCCGTCGGGTGCTTCAATTGATAATGAAGTGCTGTGGACATTCCCACAATGCCACCACCAACCACGATTAAATCGTAGGCGGAAAGCGTGCTTTTTTCCCAATAACTTAATGACATGGATCTATTCTAGGGTTGGTCTAGCGACGTTAACGATAGCGTTTCAGCGCAAGAAAGATACACATCAATTCACTCACTTATTTAGGTGATATGGAAATTGAGTAGCCGAATGTTTCTACTCCAGGATGAAGTGTCGATAAGTTGATACACGCTACGATAAGTTTACCAAGCAGATTAGTTGGAAAATAATTAGATTGTATAACCAATCCACAGAAGCTATGAATAACCACCAAGAATTAGTTCAAGAAAAACCAGGTCTTAAAACATGGAAGCATCAGCCTATCCCTATTACCATCAACGTACTTGAAATAATCAGCGATATTAAAAAGTTGATTGCTCAGCGTAGTTAAAATGCACTTATTGGTTCACGAGTTTTGAGATCAAGCAGCTTTAATACAAGAGATGAACCTTGTCTTTATTTCGCCAGCCTGCCCTTGATTCGTATTCGACGAAGTAGACTTTTAAGTCAGCTTGAGAGGCATACTTGACAAAGTAAAGCGTCTTGTCGGCCCTTGATTCGTAGTCTACGAAATGCCAGTGTCCGCTATTTCCTTTTGCGCGAGATTCGTACTTCTCCTTGAACACAAGCAGATCAGCTTGAGATTCGTACCCCACTACAAAGACGGTCACATCTGCTTGAGACTCATACTTTGCTGAGTAAACGGATTGTGCACTCATCTTGAAAGACAGCAAACAAAAGAGGGACAATAGAAGTAGCTTGTTCATGGTGGGCGCGAACCTCAAGGGGATCGACCTTACACTCAAACCGATATTGCGTTTATACATGGTTGAAAGTTTTTATTTCTCCATCGCCTTGCTCACTTTATACATAACGGCAAGATTGTTCAGGAAAGGTATAAAACTATAAGGCCCCATAGCTTTATCCGTTCTAGGTATTGGGTGGACTTTGATTTTGGGGTCAATTGTGGTGATATAACTTTCCATCTTCTCTCTCTCATCATCAGGTAAGCCGCCTCCAATAACTATAAAATCGATTGATTCAGTTTCTATAATTTCTTTAATCCTGTCTTTTGAATTACTTGCAATAACGTCTCTGCCATACCTCTCCCATTCTTCAACTAACACGTCCAATGTTGATTGTAATCTTCCAATCGCTAAAATCCTGGGTTCCATTTTGTTTTCTGTTTTATGAGTTTTTTCGCTAGAGCATGCCGTTAAGATAACTACTAGAACGAATGTCATAAATAGTTTTTTCATGGTATGCTATTTTTCAAACTCCATATTTACGGGTTGTTCTAACAATTTTGATATAGGACATTTTGAACCAACAGTTAATAATCGCTCAATCTGAACGTCTTCTAATTTGTTTTCAAATTGCACAGCTTTAACAAATGTTTTTCTTGTTTTTCCTGAAGAAATAACGTCTTTCATTTTCACATCTACATGAATCTCGCCAACGTCCCACCCCTTGTTATTCGCATACATTTTTATGGTGATAGCGGTACAAGAAGCTAAAGCAGAAAGTAAATATTGAGCAGGATTTGGATATTGATCAGACCCACCAAGGGATTCAGGCTCATCTATCTTGATCGTATGTCTAGTGGTAGTTAATTCTACCAGATAGTTCTCTGATCCAAGAGTCCCCATTACGTGTAAAGTATCTTTCATTTTCATGACTTATATATTATGGTTCAAAGCATAGCTTAGAGCTCCTGATGGACATTTGTTAATTTGAGCTTTTAGTTCCTCAGAACTAGCGTTTTCTATTTTGACCCACGGTCTTTCTCGGGGATTGTATACGTTAGGCAGTGACCTAACGCATACTCCCGCATGAACACATTTTGATGGATCCCAATGGATAATAATATCCTCGTTTTTATATTGCGTTTTCATTTCAATATATTTTAAAGTAACAGGACTAATTCTTAACCTTGTTTAGGTTGTAGTGTGGCTCTATACGATTCTATATTCGCGAAGAAGAGAAATACGTTCATTGATGCCGCCATAAGAGCTCCGCCAATTCCTGCTGGTGCTAGGAAGAGGTGAAATAGAAGAGCATTGAGTAAGACAGGGAATAAAATTATTAAGGCTAATGGTTGAAATCTGTTGATTAAGAGCATAATTCCTGTTGCGATTTCTACAAGAGCAACTACTACCATTAGGTAGCCACTTGTTACCAAAGCTCCCATGAATTCACCAGCCGCTTCTGGCATTGGAGGCATAGGCATGAATTGTAAAAACTTGTTTAATCCAAAAATTAGAACCATTAATCCTAATAGTATTCTGACAATAAGCTTTGCTTTTTTCATTTGTGTAAAATTTATTTATTAAAGTGCGAACCATCACAATATCCGTCTTTGTCTTGTGTGTTTCCGCACCCGCACATTGGGCGATCTTGTTTTTTGTAAATCATCATGTTATATTTTTTGTAATGTTACCTCAAGAGTGATGTCATCTAATATTAGTTTGTCTCCTAAGTTTTCAAAAAAGCTTCCGGAGCGAAACTGGACGTCATATTTTGACCGATCAAAGGTTAGGTTGCTTTCAATTCGGTCACTATAAACGGTCAAGTTAAAATCTACGGGATGGGTAATTCCTTTAATAGTTAGATCCCCTGTCAGCCCATAAGAGTTCTTGTTTTGAGAATTCACCTTTGTGATTACTAAAACTGCTTGAGGGTATTTCTCTACGGAGAAAAAGTCATCAGATTTTAAGTGCCCTTCAAGCTTGTTTTTGTAAACCCCAGTCATATCATCATTCGTTAATGACGTCATGTCCACAGTAAACACTCCCTGTGGCGTGTTCATATCGTCTAAGGACAATGATGCAGAGCTAAATTTTAAAGAACCGGTATGGGACTTAACAATTTCACTTCCTGTCCAGGTGATGCCACCCTTTTTTAAATCAAATTTCATTTGTGAATAGGCAGTCGTTGTGACAGCAATGAGTAAGATTGATAGTAATTTTTTTGTTTTCATAATTATGTTTTTTAATTGGGACAATAGTAATACTTTTGGTTACATAAAGTACCAAGTAACCTTTATGTAACCATAAATATGTGGATACCTAATTGTAACTAAAACAGTAATATGAAAGTAACTCAAAGCACATGTCCGGTAACAACATTTACCGGTATGCTAGGCGGAAAATGGAAGCTGGTGATCATCAATATTATTCGAACAAGAGGAGTAATCAGGTTTGGTCAAATAGCAGTCGCTATTCCAGGTATATCACGAAAAGTGTTAACAGATCAACTCAAGAGCTTAGAAAACGACAATCTCATTAAGAGAGTGCAGTACCAACAAATTCCACCAAAAGTAGAATATTCTTTAACTGACAAGTCGAAAAGCCTTTGTCCGGTTTTTGATTCTATCGTCAAATGGATGGACCTCGCTTAACTCAGCGATTCACTAAATGCCCGTCATGGATGGTGCTGAAGCCAATAACGCCATTCGAGAATAGGAAGTCGAAGCAGGCCTACCTTCAGCCTATAGAGTTATTGCAGCAAATAGAAGACTAGCGAAGAGAGCAAGAAGGCTCGAGCAAAAGTTAACGACATCATTACCAATCCATTTTAATCCCTTCACTTTTTTTAATGGGATGCCGTTCCAAACTTTCTTTTCTGTCATGCTCGGTGCCTGATCATTCGATTCGGGTAGTTGATATTTCGCTTGGAGTAAGCCTAGAAGGGAGTCTATTACAGATCCAAAGACCCCAATGACGACTATTGCCCAAAACCAATTCCCAAAAGCCATAAAGAAAAGACCCATTGATGCGATGAACACAGAACCGCCTAGGGCTCCTATGAAACCGTACAAAGTCACGCCTCCAGAAAGTCCCTTTTCAAGGGGCGACAGATTCAAAATATGCCTCGGAGTACCTCCGAATCGCATACCCCATTCAGTCGACCAAGTATCCGCTGTAACCGATGCTACAGAACCCAAAAATCCTATTATCGCCCAATCCATGTTATGGCCGAAAACCCCAAAGAGTAATGCAAGAAGTGGAGCTCCGCCATTCGCAATAACCTGAAGGGGATCACGGGGGCCGGTTTTCTCAAGGATCTGCTCATTAGTCTGCAGTAAGCGACTCAAAACGGAGCCGCTCATAAAAAAGGCGAGAATAGGGACAACAAAGATCCAGCCGCCTAGGCTGTAAAGCAAAATCCCCAAGGAAATTGCCGTAATAGTTCCCGAACGAGAGAGGCTTTTAAAACGAAAACTAAGGAGTCCGAATAGAGTGACAAATGGAAGTATTTCAAGAAAACGATTCACCACTTCAATTCGGCCCAGCGGTCCAAATAGAAATGGGAAAAGCACTCCGAAAACTAGAGGAACACTCAGGTTGTCCGTTCCATTTGCGGAGCTATTTTCAATTAGGGTTAACCAGAGAACAAAACCAAAAAGGACCAACGTTGCCATGGGGTAATTCAACCAATTCAACTGATGAAGCGCACCAAACAATAGAATAGAACTGATTATGAAAAAGGTGCCGCTGCCCGCCCATGACTTGTCTTCATTTCCCATTTTCAATGCAGGGATAGGAAAGCGTCGACCGACCAGAGCGGCCATTGCATCGGCCAAACCCATGACCGTCATGGCTAAAACTACGGTTACAGGAGATTTTTGCCCCCAGAAAATGAGTAGCAGAAAGTAACTGAGGCCAAAATAGAAGATCCCCCAACTCGCGCGGTTATGAGTATGATCAATGGAAAACCACTTCTTCGACACACTGTATAGAAGTAAGACAACGATTGCTCCCACAGCTCCAATGAACCAATTGTTTATGGGAATCAATTCAATGGCTAGGGCACAACAAAGGGCAACGGTTACATGAACTCCTTTTCGTGCATTAAATAAAGAAATCCAGCCCTTTCGAGCCGATATTTCGCCAAAGGCAGTTAGAATTGTTGCGGCTGCTATAAGCACCCCAAACCAATGGAATTCCGTCATGTTTCCAAAGGTAGTGAATCGGTTCTATAAGCCATATCTTCACAACATGGCTGCGAAAGGATTTGAATTCGAAGATCAACCCTGGTTCCCATCTCATTGGCGCCGATGGCAAATGGATTATATCCGTTTTTGCATTCGTCTGATGAATCCATACAAAGACCTTAAAGGGGCTAGGTTTGAAAGTTCGAAACAAGATTGGCTTGATTTAGCGAGCGGAACCGGTGGTCCCGCGCGAATGTTGAAAAAGAATTGGGAGGAGAATTCAAGTACGGAATTGATCCTGACCCTTTCTGACCGTTATCCTTCGGACAAAAACATTTTGGATATCGATGTTTTGTTAGATGAGTTGCCTCCGTCAGATGGCTATACCATGTTCAATGCGTTTCATCATTTTAATACTCAGGAACAGGAACAAATTTTGTTTAAAGTGTCGAAGGGAAATTGGGCGCTAGTGGCGGAACCATTGACTCCTTCGTTATTTACATTTATAGGAATATTTTTTCTGACCGGGCCGTTGCATTTTCTGCTTGCTCCATTTGTTTCCCCCTTTTCATGGGCACGTCTTTTTTGGACTTATTTAGTACCCGTTATTCCGATTGTTACCTGTTGGGACGGACTCGTATCGGTTCTTCGCGCGCCTTCTTCGAACCATCTTCGGCAATTAGCTGAAAAGGCAAGTAATTCTTCTTTTGAATGGAGCGTTGAATTGGTACCTTTCTCTTTTGGTCGAGTAAGTGCTTTAGTCGGCAGCAAAAACAAAAGTGAATGAAAATATTTTCAATAGCCTGGCGATTCAGTCGGCCCCATACCATAATCGGATCCCTGCTCAGCACGGGGGCTTTATACTTTATGTCGGCGTACCCGCAGGCTGAGGTAAAAAACCAAATTGTCCTTTTTCTCTTGACGCTTATTTCGGCTCTCGGGTGTAACCTATATATAGTTGGCCTTAACCAAATAGCGGATATTCAATTAGACAAACTAAACAAGCCCCATTTGCCCTTGGCGTCTGGTGAAATGAACAGAAGTACTGCGCGCATTATAATCACGGTTAGTGCTCTTGTTTCCGTTATTTCGGCCTACTCGGCCGGATGGCTTATGTTGGCTCTAGTTTTAATTGTCGGGGCTTTGGGAACTGCCTATTCAGTCCCTCCACTAAAATTTAAAAAGCACCATTTTGGCGCCGCATTCAGTATAACCTTGGTTCGTGGAGTCTTGGTTAACATTCTTATGTTCTTGCACTTTCAATGGGAAATTGCGGAGACGCTGGAATTCCCCCGATATATGTGGCCCCTGGTCTTGTTTATGATCCTTTTCAGTATTGGAATTGCTTGGTTAAAGGACATACCCGACATCAAAGGAGACCGCAATCATGGAATAAAAACGTTAGCTGTTAACCGCGGTTCTCAGTGGGTTTTTCGCGGAGCTATTTCTTTGGTGTCTCTGTCTTATTTAACGCTCGTTCTCTGGGGCGCTGTTGGACTGCCGGGTTACAACACAGTATTCTTGTCTTCTTTTCATTTCGTAGTGTGGGTATTGTTTTTATTGGGCTCTTCAAAAGCGAATCCCTTCATCAAGAAGGATGTAAAAGCATTTTACCAATTCTATTGGGTCTTGTTTTTTGTTGAGTACCTTTTTTACCCATTGGGGCTTGTACTTTAGTCAGTTCGGGTTCTGTGTGACACTAAAAGTGACACATTGGATTTTTAGAGTATCGTGTAAGTTTAACCAGTCACTTTGGTTATCTGATGTTAGCGAAGCCAGTACAGATAAGGCATAAAAAAAGCACCTGCTATTGCTAACAAGTGCTTTTCAGTGCTCCTCCTCTTGGGCTCGAACCAAGGACCCTCTGATTAACAGTCAGATGCTCTAACCAACTGAGCTAAGGAGGAAGGTTAAGTTTCCCAGAACTTTCGTACGGGGGTGCAATAATACGCCAACTTAGAAATGCTCACAATACTTAACCCGATATTTTTCACTTTTCGTATTAAATAAGGAACGCACAATCTGTTGAGGCTTCTCAGTGGAACAAGGAGGGGATCATAAAAGAGCGTAATAACGCATCTAAAACCTTCCAGTGTCCAAGAGCGGGCCTAGGATTTTCAGTAGAGTAAAGTTTTAAAACATAGCCGTTCATCTCTCTTTTATCGCGGTTTATTCGTCTGTTAAGGGGCTTTAGCAGATCTTTTTTGAGCATAATTATATGTGTTTCGGTAATTTATTCGAGTATAAACGACTTATATACAACCTATTAGAATCTACTTGATGTATAGTTATCAACATTTTATTGTAAATTCAAGAACACTAAACCATTTATTATGTTACACACTATCTCCGATGTGCTATCATCGCTGAATCTAACGCCCGCCTATCTTTTGATTTTAGGTGCGTTGATTGGCTACTTTAGACATCAACACACGGGCAAGAAAGTCCCGGGAATTTTGTCCATCCCAAAGGACCTAACGAAGTCTACGGACTCCAACAAACTATGGACGCTGCTCTATATGGTTTGCTTGCCACTTGCGTGGCTTGTCAATCTTGTGGTGCACGCGGTTTATGCTTTAACATGGTTGATCAATACCGTGGGCATTGCTGTGCACTGGGTTGCTACAAAAGCCTATTGGGTTTGGCGCCAATTAGTCCTGGGTCTTGCTGGATTTTCTTTTTACACCGTATGGCATTACCTGGTAATTTGGCCGTATAAACTGTTTTCAGTATTGCTCTCTTCGTTTGTAAGAAGCTTTAACTGGTCTGCAAATCGATCAACATACAGGACCGTATTTTACGCAACGCTTTTAGCCTCTTCAGGCTACGTATTAAATGACATCATAGACCTTAAGGTGATCAGTTTTGATCAGATTACACTGGTCTTAGGAGTATTATGGCTGCTTGATGCTTTAGGGGTTCATATGTCAACGGCTTTGGGGGTTTCTTCCAAGGCAATGAGACCAACCTATCAAGTCCTTGGACTTACCGCGATTATCGTCTTTGCGCTTAAAGCGTTGGCCCAGAAGTATGGCTTTATAGACAGTATCGCTGGAGTTTCAGGAGGACTTGTGCTTGGAGTAAGTATCGCTACTTGGATTTACGGGCTTGTCATTATGGCGGCAGTGGTTCAGTTTGTCTCGCTTATTGTTCCGGCCTATTTGACGGAAGACGGAGCATATGATTGGATGCAGTCTTTTAGAAAGGCGTTTTCTTCTAGATGGCTAAAAAGCATTGGTTCAATCGTTCTATTCGTTATTGCATACAACACATTAGGCCAATGGGCTTACACAAATTACCGTGCAATAGCAAATGAGGGGTACAGTGAATTTTACCAATCGGTAGGAGAAAAAGAAACCGCAAACTGGGAGGAATTGGCCACCACAACTGCGGAAGCAGCTATGATAGGAGCAAGTGACTCTATAGACTCAGAGGCTTATGGAGACGCTCTAGGGGAGATTCGCTCACTTACAGCATCTGTCAATTTTTTGCAAAGTATACCACAAGACCTTAGAGAAGCAGTTTATATGCCTGTCAGCATGCCGTTTGAGGCGTCAGACGAGGACGTATTAGCGGCAGAAGGAGTTGTCGCTAATCATGATTCTATGGTGGACGCGAAGGAAGCAGATTTAGACGCGGCAATCGCTGACGCGCAAACTGAGCTTCAAGCGCAAACAGACATCATGAATAGAATTAGAGGCTCTGAAATCACAGCAAGTGAGGACGGGAGCGTTGACCCAGGAACAAGAATGAGCTTCGGTATCGAACGAGATGATGATGCTACAAAAATATCATGGCGTATCGTTAACAAT
>OJEF01000668.1_pt1 | contig 11252 bp, 9 predicted proteins | sample 1593041 | NCBI WGS metagenome assembly OJEF01 (sample SAMN05416790, study PRJEB24817) | seawater metagenome | isolation source: Sea water | place: Canada:Atlantic | collected 2013-11
ACGAGATAGCGTAGCGTCTCGTGGGCTCGGAGATGTGTATAAGAGACAGTTTGTTGGGATCAGGCTAGTGCGCCAGGGGAGTTTGTAGCCTTATTAGCTAGACCTAATTGCTTGATTGGTATTTATTCATCAAATAAATGAAGGAAGGCAAATGCGAAGCAGGAATTTGTTAGTGCTTACTAACTGACGCGGCTAGTAAATTAAAGCTTCGATCTTGATCACTGGCAATCACCGTGCTTTCAGTCCTTTGCGAGGGGCGCAACCAGTGGACTTGGGCGGGGATAGCTTTTATTCTCTGACGCAGTACTTCTTATTAAAACAACAAATTATTCTAGGAGCATCCATGACTTCATTGTCCTTATCACCACTATCCAAATTTACGCTATTTGCCTGCGTATCTGCGCTGCTTACCGGCTGCGTAACTGCCGGCAATCCTATCTCGGGCGATGGCTTGCCCAACCCGGCACCTAACGTTACCCAGAATTGGGGCGACTTGCCCGCTGGAAGAAACTGGGGTTCAACGGCTGGCATCGACATCGATCCTAATGATGGACATATCTGGGCTTATGAGCGCTGCGGTGCAGGAACATTCGGTGGCGGCACGCCCATCAACTGTGACACGAATCCAGTAGATCCAATATTCAAATTCGACCGCAACACTGGCGCAGTGTTAGCGAATTTCGGTGGTGGCGTCATGATGACTCCCCACGGTATTCATGCTGCAGCTGACGGCAGCGTCTGGGTAACTGACTTCGCGACAAATTCAGATGGCACCAAGGGCCAGCAGGTGCATAATTTCAGTGCCGAGGGCGAATTGCTGATGAGTCTTGGCACCGCGGGTTCGGCAGGTAGCGGCCCCAACCAATTCAATCAGCCTAACGATGTGATCGTAGGACCTGATGGAAGCATCTATGTCTCCGATGGGCACAATGGCCAGGGCATGACCAGCGATCAGGCTATGGAGGAGGGCCGCGCCGAAGGCAGCACGGCGAGAATCATTAAGTTCTCTTCCGACGGTACGCGAATCAAAGAATGGGGTAGCATCGGTGTAAGACACGGCGAATTTCGCACGCCACACGCGATGGAGTTCGATTCACAGGGTCGTCTCTGGGTTGCCGATCGCGGTAATCATCGCCTCGAGATATTCGACCAAGAGGGTAACTATTTAGAGTCGCGTTACATGTATGGCCGCATCAGCGGCTTGTTCATTACAGCTGATGATATGGTCTACGCGATCGATTCCGAGTCTAGTCCTACTGGTCATGTAGGTTGGAGAAACGGTGTGCGCATCGGACCCTTGAATGAAGATCGAATCGTGGGCTTCATTCAGCCATTTGAGCGTGACAATAGGGTCTATCAAGGCACGGCAGGAGAAGGTATCGCTGTTGATGCAGATGGCAACGTCTACGCGGCAGAAGGACCGAACTCATTATCGCAGGCAGGTGGTGCGTTTACTAAGTACTCCGTCCGCTAACCCAGGCAAGTCAAAACTGGTAAAACAAAAAGGCCAGAGGGTATACCCTCTGGCCTTTTTGTTTGCAGCATTATTGCCGCGGTAGACTGTTTTTTACTACGAAGGCAGAGCCCTATCTGTTTTCTTGCTCTTCCCGCAATGCGCTCAGAATACTATTCAGTTCCCGAAAATATTCGCTCTGTGCAGAGAGTTCGGACATAGCGGCATTTAACGCATCATACTCGGCTGCTAGGACGCTCTGCAGATCGGTTGGTGTGAGCAATAAATCGTATCCGAGACGTGCGTCGTTGACATTGTTCCCGCGCTTGTCGATTACGAACTGCGGCTCGCAGGCCTCTGCCTTGATGTTAGAGCCGGTAGGGGTGTAGTCGTAGCAGACTATAGCGAGATTCTTATCCTCAATGCTGCGGTTGAATACTCGGTAGAACTCGGTTTCGATTTTTTTTATTTCGCCGCGTAACTGCGAAGGCGTCAGGTCCTCCATGACAATCTGGCCTTCGGCGGCTAACGTTTGTGTGGATGCTATTGTTAGCAGTAGCGCACTGCAAAATGCGGATAGATAGATGGACCGTAAAACCTTCATTGTGAATCCCTCGTCGCTGCGGCGGCGAACTTTGATTGCTGCCGAATGAATCGATTATATGCTTTCAGCTTGGCATGTGCAGCAGCATTTTTTTACCGGTCAGCCCGCGTTTCACTCGTTTGGTGAAACAGGGTCTGCTATTTTCCTTAATTTAAATAAATAGAGGATCTGGGTAAGCTGGAATTATATCGAGCGATCGCTCTAAATTTTGTTACAGCTAAGCTGTCTAAATTCTTTAACGCTTTGTAATATAAAAGAATATTAGATATTTCCGTTTTATTTCCTGGCTGTTTATTTAGTGTTTTCTGTAGTTCGGCGAAACAGGGAAATCCTTAGTCCACATTTTTGCGGGAATGCACCGATATGAATCAGGAAAGTCTTAAATTAGAGCTTTTTAAGCTCTATGAAAATAGGTACACTCAGGTTGTCGTGGAATTTCCGTATTATTCGGCGGTGCTGAGAGAGATCGATTTGTAAAAAATTGACTACTCGGAAGATAGGTTTTACAGAACATTCCGGAAGATTTGATTACTCTGAAACCTGTTCCAATTAAAGCTTTGAGAAAAATATATAATTAAATTATGGAGAGAAATATGCAACGAAGAATCCCACATAAGCGCAGCTTGCTATGCGCGGCGATTTCACTTTCACTACTGCCTCTGGCGAGCCAATCGATAGCTCAAGAGGACACAGTAGAAGAAGTAGTCGTTACCGGTTCCTACATTAGACGATCCGAAGGTTTTACCGGCGCGTCTGCCATCGTTCAGCTCGATGCTGAGCAACTGGAAGCTCAGGGTACGCTAAACGTCGGTGAGGTAATTAAGAACCTTGCTTTCGTAAGCGGTGCAGCTTCCCAAGTTTCCAACACTATCCAGGGAACTGATTCTCGTTCCACCTCGGTCGACTTGCGCGGCCTAGGTGCTAGCTCGACCCTGACTCTTATGGACGGCAAGCGTCTGGTCAACCAGAACGTGAATGCGCTAATCCCAACCATCGCGATCCAGCGCATGGATATCGTGGCTGACGGCGCTGCCGCTCTCTACGGAAGTGAAGCTGTGGCCGGTGTGGTCAACTTCGTCCCTTATAAGTCTTACGATGGTTTCAAGTTGGACACCTTCACCGAGCAAGATGATCGTGGTGACTACGATGAGCAGTCTGTACAGATGATGTGGGGCGGCCAAGTAGGCGAGATAGACATCGTTATGGCAGCACAACATAAAACTAACACACGACTAGGCTGGGACGAACGCAGTGACATAGCCAATAGCGGTCTAACTGTGTCTTCAAACGCTCCGGGTAACTGGTATGTACCACCGCGTGATGAGAATGGTGCATATACCGGTGGTGATCGATCTCGGAAGCCAGATCCTAGCTGCGCCGCAGCGTCTGCGCGAACAGCCTATACCCCTGATCAAGTTGCCAATCCAACCGGCAATCTATTAGGTAACAGCTGTTACTTCGATTTCGGCGACAACCGCAGCTATCGCGAGCCTCTTCAGTCAGCGCAGTACTACGGTAATGCCACTTGGGAATACAGCGATGATTTAACGCTTAGTCTCCAGGGCTTCCGCACCTACCTAAGAGAAAACACGTTCACCTCTACTTCAAACCCAGGTAACTCGCGCATCGGTGAGCTTCCAGCGGTACGCGGTGAAATACCAGGAAACCCATTCCGTGCACTCGATTCCGCCGGCAACCAGCTATACGGTTTTGACGCGAATGGCGATGGCGTTCCTGATCGCGGCACTGCCGACTTGAACAACGATGGCACGTCAGACTATCTCGTCTCTGGCATAACACCTAATGGTGTGCTGCTGAACGAAGACGTACAGCCTCGTACCTTGCGACCCATCAACAAGACTCACACCCGTTCATCCGGTCATACTTCGGACAGGGACAACAAGGGTAACAACACCGATATCATTAGCCGCTGGAGCGCGCAGGCAGACTTCACTGTGCCTTTCGTCGACGGCTGGGAAGGCACAGCGTCCTTTTCGCGCAATGAGCGTGACCTGGTCTTCATGTCAAACCAGAACTACGACATTACGGCGATGCAGCAGGGCTTGAACTGTGACGTGGTCAACGACCGTGATGCTTGTTACAACCCTTTCTTCGTTACAGACCAGGCGAACAACAACTCTATTCAGGTTATGGATGATATAGCCGCTCGTGATAAGGAATGGTCAAAACAAACGCTGGACGTGATCGATATCGTATTGAATGGCGAAGTGCCTCTATTCGGTTTCGAACTACCCGGCGGACCTATCTCTGCAGCTATCGGTTACCAAAACCGTGACGATAAGTTCACCAATACTCCATCCGCCGTTGAGCTAGCTGGCGATACGTGGATCGGTGGTACTGAGAAGGAAGTGATCACTTCCGGTAGTCGTGAAGTTGATGCATATTTCGTGGAACTGTCGGTTCCTGTGCTGTCCAATCTGGAACTCGAACTGGCAGTACGCCGGGAAGAGTTCAGTACTGGTCAGTCGTCCACCGACCCGAAATTCGGTATCAGTTATGCGCCAACCGATTGGTTGACCCTGCGTGCTACTAAAGGCGACGCCTTCATTGCGCCTAGCCTAACGGACTTGTTCAATCCGGTCAGCTGTGGACTGTCCACAGTAACTGACCGCTTCGGACCGTTCTCTGCCTTTACCACTGCCTGTGGCGGCGGTAATCCGAACCTGACGAATGAGACTTCAACGTCGCAGCAACTCGGTTTCGATGTTGTATTCGGTGATTTCGACCTATCGGTTACGTGGAACAATACGGAGTTCGACAATCGAATCGTCGGCATCAACGGTCAGGATCTGATGCAGCTGGATTTTCAAAACTTCCAGACAGCGACCGGCTTTGCTGGCAGCGGCCTTCCTGGTGATCAGCCATCTGAGCAACAGCTGCGTGACTGGATTGTAAACCCTGCTTCGAACAAAGACTTCATTCGCGACCCGGGTGATATCTTTACGATTCTACAGGTGAACAACACCAGTACTATCAATGCAGAGACTGTGGAAGTGGAAGCCTTCGATATTGCGGCTAACTACAGCTACAGTTTAAATAATTGGGGTGATTTGCGTGTAGGTCTGCAAGCGACGTTTGTCGATCACTTTTATTATCAAGGCGATGCCTCTTCCCCGGTCTTCGACGGTGCCGGTGAGTACAACGCTAACACTAGTGCGGTACCAGAGCAGCCCGCGTGGAAGGCCAACCTGAACATTAATTGGACCATGGGCAATCACTCCGTGAATACTATCACGCGTTATGTTGACGACCTGCCGTATGACGGTCCTGCGTTTTCTCACCTAGATTACTTCGGTGGCTTTGATCGCCCCAAGAATATCTTTGAGACGGGTGTCAAGGCGTGGACTCAGATGGATGCGTCCTATACCTACCGTGGCCTAGAACTGCTTGGCGGCGAAGGTGCGGTTAGTGTCGGAGCACGTAATCTGTTCGATCGTAAACCTCAGGGCTCACCGGAGTTTGCCGGTCTAATCGGTGGTCTTCAGATTGCGATGGGTCGTTCCATCTATGCACGTTTCATCTACGATTTCTAGAAATCGTACAGCCGCACGTTTCACTAGTGCGGCAACTTTGAAGGTCACCTCGGTGATCGGATGAAGTAAAAGGGGCTCTTTTAGAGCCCCTTTTTTATGTGTATCTAAAACAGAACAGGGAAATGTAGGGGAAAGATTTGCCAGCGCCGAGAGACCTATCAGAGTTGATATTGAGAACAACCATCACAAATATTTTAAAAGGAGCTGTCTTTAGGCCCCATGCGGGAAATTTCAAAATCGCTAAATTGCACCAATTTCTTTATAATTTACTTGTTTCGAATCAGCTGCCTCAGAGGGCTCGCTAGCCTTATCTGCAAGCAGGGTTATTCCTACTAAGCACGCAGAGGACATTTCATTGGAAATCGGCACTCAATCATTGTTTCCCAGCCTAGTCTGGTCCACCCTGTTTGACGACAGAGTGAGCTTCAACGCCAAGATATTGGAATTGGCCAATCAGATGAGAAGCAATGACCCTAATGGAGTGAGCAATACTAATGTAAAAGGCTGGCAGAGCCCAAATAATCTCCAGGATCTGGCTGAATTCGAAGACATAAACCTCCGTATTTTGCAGGTATGTCAGCGTATCGCTGAGTCTCAGCACTTCCATCCAAACGTGATCTTAGATCATCAGGCATGGGTGAATATCAGCCCGCCAGGCGCTTCCAATAAGCTCCATTACCACGCGAATTGTCATTTCAGTGGTGTTTACTACGTGAGTCTTAAGGCGCCGGGGTGTGGCAGCATTTTCTTTCGCGACCCGCGGGTTGCATCTAGAATGTTGCCCCCTCCTATTACACAGCAAACGGATTTTACGGCTGAAGAGGTGCGTCTGCGTCCAGAAGAAGGCAGGATGTACATATTTCCAGGTTGGTTAGAGCACGGTGTTGAACCCAACCAGAGCACAGAAGATCGCGTAAGCATCAGCTTTAATGTGCGGGCTATTCAACAAGCCGCCCTCGGCAGATCTTGATTTTGACTATCGGTTGAGGCCAGCTAGAACGGACTCATATTCCGTTTGTCCGGGTTCGAGTCCCGTGGGCCCGCCATTTTTCCTTCCATTTCTTACACCTAGCATTTAGCATAACAGGCTATAGAATCTATCAGTGAGTTGACCATAGGTGCGTGGCGACTTTCGCCCAACCTGGAGACGGGAATGGCGTCGAGAAACGACTAACTTGACAGCTTGTTCCTATCAAATCGGGCGAGGCTTATACCAGAGCATGTAACAAAATCAGCTAGAAGAAGTGAACTATGCATAGAACTACAGAATTACTCGCCGCTGTGTTGGTGATATTTTCGGCCCCCTCTGTCTTCGCCCAATCCGATATCTGGGATGGCTTAGCGCGAACAACTTTCGACATTGCGGCGTCCACGCTACGTATCCCTTGCGCTGTTCTGGAAGATGGAACTGGCATGGCCATTCCTGGCTTTGCGCCTGCATTCGCATTGAATTTAGAGCTGGTAGGTGATGCATTACGTTTGGTTGAGCCCATACAAACATTCGAAGAGATTCCTGAGAGCTGCCTCGATACCTTAGTGGTCGATGGCAACATCGCCATCTATTTAACCGAATCTGCAGAGTCGGATAGCAATGCAGCTCAGAACACAAATCGTTTTTATACCATTAAGCTGCAAGCCACTATTCCATCCGACGGACCCATCGATTTTGCAGTATTAACAGCTGAAGATCGTCTCTATATACGGCCCACCTTTGAAGGCAGCAATTTTGAATTAGACGCTGGTATTGGGTCCTATCCGAGAGAATTCGTTTACGATGACGCCTTGCTTGATGAAGCCCTGCGCTTGATGCTGTTGGGAATCACAGTGTTTGAACCCGGGAATTTAGAAATCCAATGTGATTTCGATGACCCGCTGGCGTTGCTCGAAGTTGTTGGCAGCGTGGGTGATAATACCCAATTTCGAATCAAGCTATCATTGACTGCCGCTGACAATGGTAAAAAATTCGCTATCAAATGCACGGCTTTCAATCGAGATATTAACCGGCTCGAACTAAATATTCCTTCTGTCGAATGGACGACAACTCTTCCTTAGAAAGTTAAAGTAGCGGGCTCATAATCCGTTTGTCCGGGATTCGAGCTTATGCGGGAAACCATTTTATTTTTTATATATTAGTATGTTAAGTCAATTTCTGGCGTGATTTAACTGCTGATATTTGCTTGCATACTTCTTAGCAACTTAGATTGCAGTCTGGGCTTATGAGATAACCCCCGAAAGTATTAGGCCTGATCCAGCAACCGAGTCACAAGTGCCAGCCCTATGCTACCTTCTTGTTGGTATTGATGGTGGTGGGGCTTCGCTTTATCTATTACCGTCACACAATTCCGACTGCAGAAGAAGTAGCTAGCGAAAAGCTGCTAATCCTGACTCAGGTGATAAGGTGTTTTAACAGCAAGGGTTGTCTGCAATTGCTGGGAGATATCACCGGAGATTACAGCGTGCGGGAGGTAAATTCTTAGACTTCTCGCTATGACGCAAACCATCATCTCTCAATTGATATGGACGAGAATCCAACACAGGGAGGAATCGCTGCCCAGCGGCCGCAAACCTTATCTATTTGGGTCAAATTGATGCAGCCATTGAGCCGTCTATTCTTAGTATTCAGGGATTTAAGAAAAGCGAAAGTTGGTTCGAAGCAGCTGCCACCTCAGTCCCACTTATCTCCATGTTGATTTCAGCAGGTAGGTTGCGGAATGCTCGACAAGAATGGAATAGCGGCCAGAAAAGTGTAGAGGCTGCTGATAACGAAGTACTGCAAGCGGTTTCAATTGGCATCGGAGCATATCTTAGTTTTCTCGAAGGAGACTTGCCAGAAGCAGTGAAACTCTTCGATGACGCCGAACTAATTCTAAACAAAGAAGAGCCGGTTTGTGAATGGACGTCCCCAACAATTAGTGCCTACTATTGTAAGTTCCTATTGGACACTGGGGAAACAGAAAGGGCTCTGGAGCGCGCACTACTCACTTTGGAGTGGAGGAGGACTAAGTCTTGGCAAGTGGGAGTGGATACAACATCTTTGTATGCAACCGACCTACTTGTACTCGGATTAATATATCTCGAGCTCGATGACACTAATAATGCATCGTATTATCTGAATAAGTCGGTAGAGCTTTTTAAAGCGAGCAATGAATGGCTGTATCTACCAAGTGGATTGATAGGTCGTGCGAAATTATACAATGTAGAAGGAAATCATGTTGCGGCGCAGCGAGATTTAGAAGAAGCCTTGGCAATAGCTAAGAATACCGGAGCGCTATTGAGTACATGGGAGGCGAATATTGCTCTAGCTGAATTGGCGGTTAATTCTGAAGACTTACACGCGGGACAATTATATTTTGAAAGGGCAATTCAGTTAAAGGGCATGGGGTCATATAGGCACTACTCTGAAAAACTGAAAAGTTTAAAGGTCCAGCTCTATTCAGGACGAGGTAATGGACATACTCCGGCCTGAATACCATTAGTTCATATCGTGGTAACGTTGCAAGTGTGTAGTAATAATTCTAATGTCCTATAACTAATTAGGATTGGAGATCGACATCGTGACTAAGAAAATTTATCTGGCCCTCGCCTTGAGCTCTGGGCTCATCGCAAACTCCCTACTTCAAGCAGAAGAATCCCCTGCCAGCGAATACGACCCGGTAGCGACCCTGCTCGCGGATATTCAGTGGGGCCCACCCGGCGGCGGCAATGGTGCTCCCGTGGGTGTTCAAACCGCGCGGCAGGGAATCGACTCGGCCTCGGGAGGAATAACCTACTACGCGAAGTTTCCAGCTGGCTCGCATTTCGATACGCATTGGCACACTCATGACGAATTCGTGGTGGTGGTGCATGGCACTGTGACGATCGTTCTAGGTGATCAGAGCCACTCGGTGAGTACTGGCAGTTACATCGTCATACCTGGCAAGCTAAATCACTCCTGGGACGTGCCTGAAGGCACAGAGGATGCAGTGATTGTAGTGCGGCGCGCTGGTCCTGCGGACTTTCACTTCGTAGATCGATAGAAAGATAGGTGTGTAGTAAATTTATAGGTGTGTAGTAGATAGATAAGCGTAGCGATAACATAAATTGCGAGCAATAAAAAAGGCCGAGGGTGTAACCCCTCGGCCTTTTTGTTTTACGCTTTCTTAACTACAGCTTTGTCACTAGTCGTTACCGGCTAGTGAACGCTCTTCTTTATCTTTGCGTTCGGCAACCATCTGCTCGAAGCCTTCATCGTCTAGATGAGTGATAGCTAACCAAGCGTGAGTCATCTCATCGCCAGTACGGCTGCCGCCCATTACCCACATATCCGGATCAGGATTGTTGGGATTGTCAGCTGTGTTGTCGTACCACTGCTTCAATACCAATACCGCACCAGCAGGTATTAAGGGAGCTACGTCTTCGTTGTAGATGTGACTGTGGTGCCAAGTAGCGCTCCACTTTGAGACCTGGCTGACCTGCTCAGTGCGACCAGTCTCCGGATAGAAGATTTCCAGCGAGGCAGCATTCATGCGCAAGTGGCCATGAGGCTGGAAGCTGTCAAGACGAACCGGGTGATCGAACGAGTGAAATCCCTGTGTCATGGAATAACCATTCGGCGGGATAACGATATCTTCCTGCGGGCTGATCTGATAAAGAGCTAGGTCCTGCTTGTACTTAGCTTCTTCCTCGTAACCTACTGGATGTAACCAAAGGCCGATCTCAACCACGTTGTCTTCAATCATAGTGCCTGGAGCTGTTGCGCCAACACCACCTGGGAACATGTGGATGCTCCAGCTAACTATTGCGTCTTTTGGCAGCGTACGACATACACCGTCAGGAACGATCTCGCCCCATTTACCCATGGCATACTCGGTAAGCATGCTCTGACGCTCAAGAGTGCCGTCTGGCTGTTCTATCACTACAGATGAATTCGCATGGTGGACTACCGCCGCGGCATCGCCTCTTGGCTTAACCTGTACCGCCTTGATGCAGCGATCTGCTGTCATACCGCTGGGTACGTAGTGATTGCTCCACAGGTCGTTACCATTGGCAGGGATGTCGATAGAGATAGAAGGAATGACGGTGTCCGGCTGACCGAACTGAGAAGCGAAAGTCCATGCGCTAGGGTCAGCCATCTCAGGCATCGCCACGACAATATCTGCATCGCCCATTGGCGAACCCTGATTTACCCAAGCTACGATAGTATCGATCTCTGCCTGTTCTAAGCGCCAGTCGCCTTCGAGATCCTGAATGCCGATGCCATGGTCATAGGCATAAGGAGGCATTTCACGATTCGCGACTCGCATCTGGATCAGTGGTGCCCAAGGGCGAACCTGATCGTAATTTGTAAGCTGCATGGGACCGATTCCGCCTTCGCGGTGGCAGACTACGCAGTTCTCGTTGAGAATCTTTCCGACTTCACCGTTGTAGGTGACGTCATGATCAGCAGCTGACTGAGCCAGCGCCGAAACTTGAAACCCTGCTGCGGCAAGTGCTGCGAGGCCTAACCAGCCTTTCGAAATACTCATAAATCTCTCCTATTGATTTTGCTCTTGTGGGAAGCCTCGATTGGGGGAAGCGTCGAGTATTCCGGCTTGTTGGATAGAGTCATCCTGCAACTGTCTCTTATACACATCTCCGAGCCCACGAGACGCTACGCTATCTC
>OJEF01000669.1_pt1 | contig 11251 bp, 9 predicted proteins | sample 1593041 | NCBI WGS metagenome assembly OJEF01 (sample SAMN05416790, study PRJEB24817) | seawater metagenome | isolation source: Sea water | place: Canada:Atlantic | collected 2013-11
GTTCTAGACGTCAATGCAGAACATATTTTAATAACGCATGGTACAGATGGCATGGTTGAAACGGCGAGCTGGTTGACCAACATTAAAGACAAAAAAATTATTCTTACAGGTGCTCTGCAGCCCGCTGCATTTGCTGAGAATGATGCTGTGTTTAACATTGGTTGTGCTATTGGCGCCATACAGAGTATTTCTGATGGCGTTTATATCGCGATGAACGGCCAGATATTCAAAGGCGATGCAGTCGTCAAAAATCGTAGTAAAAATAGGTTTCAAGCGCTAATTTAGACATCATTTGTGAATGCCGATGAATCGCTCAATGGCGGTCTTGCGAATTTCAAGTTTAAAGATTTTTCCTGAGCCTGTGCGTGGTAAGAGAGTGCCAGTAAAGTCTAAATAGCGTGGTATTTTGAATGCCGATAAGTGACCTTTGAGAAAGCGACGCAACTCATCTTCGCTAATAGGACTAATGCAGCATATCGTTGCGCCGACTTCCTCGCCAAGACGTTCATCAGGTACGGCAAATACGCAGGCCTCGCGAACAGATGGATGCTCAAGCAGTGCCGCTTCAACTTCGCCACAGCCAATATTTTCACCACCACGAATGACCATGTCCTTAATTCGATCAACAATAAAAAGATAGCCCTCATTATCCAGATACCCAATATCGCCAGTTTTAAACCAATCACTAGTGTGCGACTCATCAGTTGCTGTTTGGTTGTTCCAATAGCCACGGAACATAGAGGTACCTTGTATTTGAACTTCGCCACGTTCACCAGGTTGTAATGAACAACCATCTTTATCCGCTATTCTTATATCTAACACCGCGGCGGGGAAGCCAGAACTGCTGGGTTTATCTAAATAGAGCTCACCAGCGATAGCGGTGCCAATAGCATTAGTCTCAGTCATACCCCATCCAGTGTTAGGGATCGCATTACTAAAGGCATTATCAATACTTTTGACTTGTTCAGGCGCACGAGCTGCGCCACCACCACCAACAGACCTAAGACTAGAGAGATCATGTCCATTTTGCTTCGCATAAAAAACAAGATCTCCTGTCATTGTTGAGGGTGCGATAAAAGAGCTTATTTGCTCTTTTTCGATCAAACTCGCTGCGGCAACAGGGTCCCACTTACGAATAAGAACTAACTTTGTTTGAGATCTAAAAGCAGAGAGGAAAACTGCATGACAACCGGTAGTATGAAATAAAGGGACTGCTGCTAGCCCTGCGGGTTGTTGGGCAGGTGGTTTTAGTGGGCCATCAATAAGCATCATCCATATTTGTAGTGACATCTCCCAGCTCAACAACGCACTGATGACCGCTAAATTACTTGACACTACACCTTTAGGTCGGCCAGTTGATCCTGAGGTATATAAAATCAATACATCATCTAGAGACTCAATAGCGACTGCAGGCATCTCTGCATCGCGATGACGCTCTACTAGTTCCGCCCACCCAGAATGCGGACTTTTGGCATCTCCGCGAACCAACAGGATGTGGCAAGACAAACTAACATCAGCGACTAAATTACTGCGTTCTTGATCAGCAATTAGCAGTTTACAGCCACAATTGGTAACTCCATAAATAAGCTCTTCTGTCTGACATAAAGAATTTAGCGCTACTGCTATGGCTCCTACTGATGTAATGGCTTGAAACGCAATAATCCATTCAGGAAAATTACGCATACAGATGGCAACACGATCACCTTTTTCGATGCCATAGTCTTTCACTAGACCGCTGCCAATGGCACTAGCTAACGCCCATGTTTCATTAAACGAGTAGCGCTCCTCTTCAAAAACCAAAAAGGTTTCATTACTTAGAGTTTGGCTGAATAGCTCGCGAAGACTTTTGGGTGCATTCTTATAGATTCGACGAGTTTTACCATAGACCTCAGTATTCCCCATTTCTAGGGGCATGCCCGGTGCTGACAGAGTTTTTAAAGCTTGTCGACGATCCATTTTAATGTCTCCTTTTAATTCGATCTATGTAACAGATGAAGACTGCGAGGGCAGACAGCAGAACCATAAGGTGACGTTGCTGAATTTTAGCGAACATGAGAAGACCCTTGTGAGCAGATTATTTAGCGCTGAAGTGCTTTTTTATTATAATTTTCAAGCTCAGAGTTTACATTGTCTATAACGGTATGTGGATAATTCTAGACGACGTGTTAAAAAGTTTATCCTTAATTAATTGTACTAGACCATACATCGCATCAGACATTCATAATTAATTAACAAAGATACTAAATTTTGGTTTTATGTTTTTTATTTTCCGTTAAAATCACCCACCTCTAAGTATTTCAGTGAAAACCTAATGGCACAGAGTATTCCTCAAGCAAACCCAATCATCGGTATTGGCATCGACTTTGGCACCAGTAACAGTGCTGCTGCGATTTATGACGGCGAAGCTGTGGTTTTAGTAGAGCTTGGGCGTGACAACGCTATTATGCCATCGGCGAATTATCTCGATAAAGACCTTGTCACTGAGATTGGTCAGCAGGCGATAGACGACTACATCATGGGCAATCGAGGTAGAACAGTCGAATTGAGTGCTGAACTTTTAGGTGAGGAAAGGACCAGTGCGGGTGGTAATGACGGGCCGGCTAGTGAGGGAGATACAAGCAAGGTTTATGGTCAAGCCATTAACGATGTTGGTCTTCCGGGGCGTCTGTTTAGAGGCACCAAACGATTACTGGGTAATGCGGCGAGTGACCGCACATTGATTTTTAATCGCCCTTTTCGATTAGTGGCACTGGTGACCCCCATTTTGGTGGGGGTTCAAAAAGCCCTGCAATCCTCTTTACTCAGATGGCCTGGTGAGCAGGCCAACCATGCCTGTATTGGACACCCTGTCAATTTTGAAGGTAAAGAGGCGCGGCGTAATAATGTTGCCATGGAACGTTTGAGCGAGTCTTATGGGTATGCGGGTATTAGTCAGCAAAACTTTTGTCCCGAACCAACCGCCGCGGCAATCAGCTATCTACACAACAATCCTGGTAGCAGCGACCAACGTATTCTCACTGTTGATTTCGGTGGGGGTACTTTAGATTTTAGTATTCTCCGCCGTAATAATGTTAATTTTACTGTTGAAGCAACTCATGGTATTGCATTGGGCGGAGACAGGATTGATCAAACTATTTTCAGACAACTCGTATTTCCTTTGCTGGGCAAGGGTGAACGCTGGAGCAGGGTGACAGACGGGTTAGCCGTTGATACGCTATTTCCTTTCGGAGATTTTGAAGATTTACTGATTAACTGGCCTGTTAGTTATACGCTCAATCAGAACAAATATACGACGCCGGTAATGCAACGAATGGCAGAGAATGACGTTGCGGCAATAAAATTTAGGCGGCTGTATGACCTCATTAAACAAAATTATAGCTATCAGGTATTCGAAGCAATAAAGACATTTAAAGCGGAACTCTCCGAGCAACAATCAGCAGTTTTAGATATTCCTGAATTGGATATTGAGGTCGAGCTTGAACGTTGGGAGTTTGAATTGATGATTTCTGATTTATTATTCGAGTTAGAGCAGGCGATAACGCTTATCTTGAACAAAGCAGGGCTCTGTTCAGACGATATTGATTTGGTGTTACGAACGGGGGGCTCGTCATTGATCCCAGCGGTCAAAGACATCCTTGATAATCAGTTTGCAGGTAAGGTGGTGAAGCATGATCCCTTCACTAGTGTGGCTGCTGGACTAGCCATTGCGGACTTCTATGGCTATGGCGAAAAATAGTAAACAGTTAGGCTACACCTATTTTATTTACCGAAACGTCTATTGCGCTGTTGCCATACTCGAATAGCACGCCAAAAATCGATTTTACGAAAGGCAGGCCAAAAAACTTGGGTAAAATACAGCTCTGAGTAGGCGCTTTGCCAAAGTAAAAAGCCGGATAACCGCTCTTCACCAGAAGTCCGGATAATAAGATCAGGATCGGGCATCCCCTCGGTATATAGATGATTAGACAGCATATCTTCGTCAATAGAGTCGATCTCTATCTCACCAGTTTTAATCTGCTCACCAATCTTCTTTACCGCGTCCACTATCTCGGCCCTGCCGCCATAGCCAATTGCAACATTAAGTTGAAAGCTATTGTGACCTTGAGTCATGCCCTCTACTTTGATTATTTCGTCTTGCATCTCTTGCGAGAAACCATCGCGTCTGCCAATGACTTTAATTTTAACATTTTCATCCTCAATCAAAGGATCTATCTGAAGTGTTCTGAATTTATTCAGAATAATACTCATTAACTCTTCCACTTCTTCACTACTTCGTTTGAAATTTTCCGTTGAAAATCCATATAGCGTAACGATTTTCACATCGAGCTCTAAGCACCACCGTAAAAAGTCTTCTAGTTTGTCTGAGCCTGCCATATGGCCTGCTTTTCGAGAGGCCAAACCAGCCGCCAGGGCAAACCGACGGTTACCGTCAACAATCAGGCCAATATGCTTAGGGACTATGGTGCTGGCCAATTGACGACGCAAAAATTTTTCGTAAATACTATATAGAAAGGGAGGTACACGCATCAATTTTTAATTCCAAAGAGCTTTTGTCATACCGGTAGGCTTTATGAGATTTTTTAGCCTGACGTTGACAGATTCTGAAGGATAAACGTGGCCATAGAGCAAAGCAAGTTAAAGCTGAGCTCCAGGTCCGCGTTTAAATAGAGAAGTATTTCAGATATAGGTTAATCATTACCCTTAATAGCAAAATATAATCCAATAGCAGCTAGAAATAGCTGTTCGCTGGTGAACAGTTTAGTGGTTATAAACCAATCAGCATGAGCCATTGAAAATGCTCCAATCATAATCACCACGACAGCTCCACCTGATAGTCGAGTAATCAGATGGCCAAGAGATGAGCCTAGTAAACCGCCGATTATGATACCAATACCAGCAGAGACTTCACCTACGGCGACCATGCTGCTTACTAGTTCTGGCGCTGGGATACCGAGACTTCCAAACCATCCGACCATTTTTTCTGGAGGAAGTGGAAACTTACCGTAACCATGGATGAAAAAGGCAATACCTAAACTCAGTCTAAGTAACCAGGGAGCCAATGCAGAAAAGGGTTTAGCCAATGAATCTAAAGTGGTGTTAATTTTCATAATAAAAACTCTCTATGAAGTTGTGTGAATTCAATTCTTAGCCACAGGTTAAACCAACCGATAGCATCTCAGGCCTAGTGTAAATCATTTTCCTTATAATTAAGGTTATATTAAAAGAACTGTGAACAAAGTCACAAAAGCTATAAATCTAGTAGAGTTTTAGTAATGCCTTTGTCAAGATATAGAACTGACATTTTCCCATCATGAGACCAAGCGAGGCCTGCATAATAAAAACGTGGCTAGTTTACCAAGGGTAGGCTTTAAGAAAGTGAGGACACATCATCTAGCAGAGCGTAACTAGAAATTAAAAGAAGAGAGCTTCTTTTTAAAAATCGAAACACATTGACTAACTAAAGTCGGTATAATTGTTTCCTGCGTATCTACAAACACACTATTTTCGAGCGGATCATCTTGAAAACAAAATTTCTTGGCAATACCCTATCGGGCCCATTCACGATTCCTTCAGGGATTGTCACTACTGCTACATCGATTATTCAGGCTATGTTTGATCATATGCCGCAAATTGGTGTGATCACTACAAAAAGTGTTGGTCCTACTCCTCGCACGGGAAACCGCGAGCCGGTATATAGCCAATATGCGCCGGGTTGTTTTGTCAATGCTGTTGGTCTGACTAACCCAGGCGCAGAAGCCTCAGCGCAGGCAATGAAGCAGTTGCGTATTCCTGAGGACCGTTTTTTACTGGTATCCATATTTGGTGGGAGTATTGAAGAGTTTGTTGAGGTGGCAAAAATAATGGCACCCGTTGCCAGCGGTCTTGAGCTAAATCTTTCCTGCCCACATGCCAAAGGTTATGGTATGGCTATGGGTCAAGACCCAGAGATGGTTCGTGAAGTTACCGCTGCGGTTAAGGCTGTTGTGGATATTCCAGTGATTCCAAAGTTAACACCTAACACGTCTAACATTGGCGAGATCGCCCTTGCTGCAGTCGCCGGTGGAGCCGATGGTATTTGTGCTATTAACACCGTGGGGCCCGGATATACGTCTGCTCACGGGCAGCCGGTGCTCTCTAATGGGGCTGGCGGGATGTCGGGTAAAGGGGTGTTACCGATTGCTTTGAAATGCGTTCGTGAGATTGCGGCCGTGACAGACGTACCTATTGTGGGTTGTGGTGGTGTTAGCAGCGCTGCTGATGTTCGTGAATTTTTTGATGCAGGCTCTACTATTGTTGGCGTTGGATCCGCGCTAACCGGCATGACAACAGATGACATTGGCAGTTATTTTAGTCAGCTCGAATCTGATATATGTTTTGATAGTAATAAAGCCGAGGGACATATCCGTTATGATATAGACATGGACTTTAAGCCGGTTGTCCTAGTTGAGAATAAGCGTGTCTGCGACGATATTTGTGTTCTTACCTTCGATAGGAAGATTAATGTCCAAGCCGGTGAGTTTGTGTTCCTTTGGGTACCGGGTGTAGGAGAAAAGCCTTTTTCTGCTCTTTCAGATGACCCTTTCCAATTAGCGGTCATTGATGTGGGTGTTTTCACCCATGAGTTAATGGATCTGGCGGTTGGGTCAGAAGTTTATGTGCGGGGGCCACACGGCATTCCAGTGTCGCCGCATGAAGGGGCTAAAATCATGGCAGTGGCCGGTGGTACCGGACTAGCAGCGGTTTATCAACTTGCTCGAGATTTTGGGAATGCCGAGGTTTTTACGGGAGCGCGGACTGCTGAGCGGCTTTACTACCTTGAAGAATGTCAGCGAATTGCGGATGTACATGTGGCTACTGACGACGGCAGTCAGGGGTTCAAGGGATTTGTCACCGAGTTACTGCGAGCTAGGCTAGAGGAAATGAGTCGAGCTGAGTTGGACAATTTAGTGTTTTACAACTGTGGCCCTTCTCCTATGGTACATGCAGCAGCAGCGGTGCAGCGCGAGTTCTGCCGAGATGACCAAATATTTAGCGCAATCGACTATTTGACCAAATGTGGGGTGGGTATTTGTGGCGCCTGCGCGGCGCCAGATGGCCAAAGGATTTGTGTTGATGGCCCATTTTTACAAGGTTCGCCTGCTAGCCCTGCCGGTGTAATCAATTATCAAAATAATATGTGAATGCACGTTTTTGCGCACTAACAGGTCAGAAAGAAGTGATACGCTCATTTATCCAATCGTCTAGGGGGAATGCGTAGAAATTTCAGGTTCGTCACTGCGAACAATTTGCTCCATAGGAACACTAAAATACTCCGCTAGGGATTTAAGTGTGTCAAATTTTAGTGATTTGGTTGTTCCGTTTAGGTATCTACTAATAGTGGCTTGAGGAATGCCTGTTTCTCGTCCTAACTGACTTTGATTAATTCGTCTCTCGTACATTAACTCGCGTAACATTTTTTGCACTCCGTGCTTATAAACATTCACTTTAAATCTAGACTAAAAATCACTTTTGACAACTCTAATTCTGCTACTTTTGCGTACTGCATCACAAATTCGATCATCTTTTTATTACCAATGACTGTTAAGCCTGTCTCTATTTAATACTGGTAATGGTTTTCTAGATTTTATTTATGTGATTTTTAGGATCAAAGAAGGACCATTAGAGTCTTTTGGAGAGTCTCAGTAGGGCTTACAAGTATTCTGGATGTTCTGTGGGTAATATCCAATTACTGATCGAGTGCTAGTTAAAACAGCCTGACAATTACTTGAAGTATCTCGTAAGTAATCATATTTTCGAACTTGGCAAACTACATAATTAATAGCCAACATCAATTAACAGTAAAAACTACTATTCTATGATTCTTGGGAGAATAGGTTGCAAGCTCTCTCAGGGTTACTCTGACGAATACTGACTTTATTTTAGAGAGCAGCATAGGTTTTAATAAATGAGCGTACTCATAGCCTTCAAACTCCCCTAGCCCAAATAGATTCACTTGGAAGCGCTGGAATGGTTCATCAGTGGCTACAACGAACCTATCTATTACAGTTTTTAGTACTAACAATACGTTCTTCAAAATCCCTTTTTTACCTCGACTGCGTTACTATATGCGCCGGTTGAGTAGGCGTTGCATTAATCGTATTAGCAGCTTTGATATTTAGTAATGGTGTCTGCGGAGCGATCAAAAACAGCATCTAATAGTGGATGATAAATGGGCCAGTGATATGGGTTATGCGGTAAAAGAGATTTTCTATTCCTTGCAGGGTGAGGGTGCTCATGCGGGCAGGCCGGCTATCTTTTGTCGATTCACTGGTTGTAACCTTTGGAGTGGAAAAGAGAAGCATCGTGCCGCGGCAGTATGCAGTTTTTGTGATACAGATTTTGTTGGCACTGACGGCGACGGTGGCGATAATTTCAGTCAGCCCATCGATTTGGCGAAGAGAGTAAAAGAATATTGGCCGAGTAGTATTATTGATGACGTACACCCTTATGTGGTTTGCACTGGGGGTGAGCCTTTATTACAACTCGATAAAGCACTTATCGATGCTTTTCATGCTGAGGGTATTGAAGTGGCGATTGAAACCAATGGCACATTACCTATTCCATCGGGTGTAGATTGGGTTTGTGTTAGCCCAAAGTCTGGTTCAACGGTTGTTGTTGAGGCGGGTAATGAAATTAAACTAGTTTACCCACAGGATGGACATCAACCAAGTGACTTTATGAATCTGAATTTTGACTACTTCTTTTTGCAGCCAATGTTTGAGGACACTGAAAACAATAATATTGCTGATACCATTAATTACTGTTTAGAGCATCCGCGGTGGAGTCTTAGTTTGCAAACACACAAATTACTGGGCTTGCAGTAGCGATAATTCAAAACGAGGGACTTTAGGTCCCCTGGGCTAGAGAGATACTTGATAAATAATAGCGGCACTACCAACGACAAAGCAGTAGTAAGAGAAGTACTTTAATTGGGCATTGCGAACCAATTTGATCATCCACTGACAGGCGAACAGACCAGTCACAAACGCAGCGATGAATCCGGCAATTAAAAGACCAATTTGATCGCCATTAATATGCAGCCCCCCATCGATTAAATCTTTGGCGATTTTCCCCAGAATCAGCGGCACTACCATTAAAAATGAAAAGCTCGCGGCTTTGCTCCGGTCAACACCGAGCAAGACTGACGTCGAGATGGTCGCACCGGACCTTGATATTCCTGGTAAAATAGCGATAGCTTGCGCGATACCAATGATGATCGAATGACCAAAGGTAACATCTTTACTAGTATTTTTGGCACGATCTGCAATCATTAAAAGTATGCCAGTTACCCAAAGCATAACGCCTACTAAGACGATCTGTTTATCGAATAACAGCTCTAACTCATCCGCAAAAACGACACCGATGGCCGCGGCCGGAATCATGCTCAGCAAGATTTTCATTGAGAATTTAAATTCTTCATTATTCTTGCGTTGCATCAGACCACCGGCAATGCGAGCTACTTCCGACCGATAAACGACTAGCGTTGCTAAGGCAGTGGCAAAGTGCACCACAACAGTAAACATCATGCTCTCTTGAGGAATGCTAGTGTCGCCCAGTAAGGCTTTACCAAGCTCAAGATGACCGCTACTGCTAACCGGTAAAAACTCTGTGAGCCCTTGGACAATCCCGAGAATAATCGCTTCAAAAAGTGTCAATCACTTACTCCAATAAGTTTGCATAGATACTATTTGCCCACATTTTAATAGGTGCATAACCAACTTGCCACGCTTCTCTTGTTTAATTTCTCAGTAGACTTAGTATAAGCTTGAACCTTAGACCAATTATCCTATTTTTGAGAAGCCTCGCTGTGAACGCTAAACAACACTCTACCGCCACTTTACTTGCTAGTGCAGCAATTGCATTCTCTGCTGGCTTATATTGGGATCAGTGGCGGCCGATGCCGTCTAATAGCGATCAAAGCCTTATGCCTCAGGTAAATTCGACGTCTAAACGGTCACTGGAGCAAAAAACGTCCTCTTTAGAACCACTGCCAAAAAAGAGTAATCATCTCGGTAATTCGGCATTAGGCGTTATTGGTATGGCCTCGGATAATCAGCGCGTTAGCTTTAAAAAGCAGCTTACGGCTCATAATTATGTGGCGGCGATCGATATCTATCAACTTAGTTTAGATGCCAATGATACTGGCGATTTAGGCCTAAAACCTTTGCTGATGGAACATATTGAGATGCTGATTAGTTCATCATCTCAAAGCCAATTTACCGAACTTACAGAGCTTTATTTATCCGTTTTTTATGACGATATTGATGTGTTACTGTCACTGGCCAAATTCAACCGCTCCACCGGTTTTCTAGCGGAGGCCGCCGCAATTCTTCATTTGGTCAAAAGCTATGCCTACACTAACCGCGACAAAATAACGGTAGAGGCTACTATTGATGACTTTATTAGCCAAGTGCACACAGATCTAGTTTCTGCCGATGATCTGTTTGGTTTGGCCAATATTTATCAACAAATGCATCGTCTGAACTTGTTGACACCTATGCATAGACTTAGACAAGCTCAGCTCTCTATTCAGACTGGCAGTATGGCTAGTGCTCGAGAAATTTTGGCTGACCTTATTCAAGAGCCCTCTGTAAGTGCGGAGGCTGAACAGATTATGTTAAATCACCAGCAAGAACTTAGCCTGGGAAAAGGCAACAAGATGGCCATGAAGAATGGCTATAGTGATCAAATAGTCTTAGCCCGGCGAGGTAATCAATATTTGGCCGACTTGGAGATCCAGGATACTAAAGTGGCGTTGCTAATTGACACGGGTGCGTCCATGACGACGTTGTCACAGCAAGCGTTTCAAACGCTTTCAAACAATCATACTTTTAATCTTCTGGGTCAGCGTATATTCAACACAGCTAACGGTATTGCCAAGGGTAATATTTACCAGGTAGATAGCCTTACTTTAGGGCGATTCACCCTGGCGGGTATACAAATTGCGGTGTTAGATTTCAGTATGCCCGACGGAGTTGACGGTCTCTTAGGGATGAATATATTGGCAAATTTTCGTTTCCATATCGATCAAAAAACGCAGATGTTATATCTTGCTGATCGATAATAATTCTTAGTTTGTTTACTCGTAGCGAAGAGCATCAATAGGGTCAAGATTCGCCGCTTTTGCCGCCGGAATAATGCCGAAAATCAGACCAATGCCTGCACTAAAGCCAAAGGATAGTAATACCTGTCTCTTATACACATCTGACGC
>OJEF01000673.1_pt1 | contig 11241 bp, 8 predicted proteins | sample 1593041 | NCBI WGS metagenome assembly OJEF01 (sample SAMN05416790, study PRJEB24817) | seawater metagenome | isolation source: Sea water | place: Canada:Atlantic | collected 2013-11
GCTGTTACATCTACATTATGTGCTAAAACTGGCTTCCCTACAGTATGTTTAGAAATGCCTATTCACCAAGAAGAAAGTCAAGTAAATAGAGCAACACGTCATATTTCTTCACTTCAAGAACGTTTTAAAAATGTTGCTACGTACCAAGTAAACTTAACACCTGTTTTTGATAGTCTTGTAAATGCAGTGCCAACCGTTGAAAACGAAGATGATCGTTTTATGAGTTTGGCAAACACAAGGGCTAGATTACGCATGACAAGTTTATATTATTTTGCTGGTTTAGATAATTTATTAGTTGCAGGAACTGGAAACAAAGTTGAAGATTTTGGCGTTGGATTTTACACCAAATACGGAGACGGCGGAGTAGATCTAAGTCCTATTGCAGATTTGATGAAATCTGAAGTATATGCAATTGCTCGTTATTTAGGGGTAGATGAAGAAATTCAAAAAGCTCCTCCAACAGACGGCTTATGGGGAGATGACAGAACTGACGAAGATCAATTAGGAGCTAGTTATGATGAACTAGAATGGGCAATGAAAATTGAAAAAATGGGTAAAAAAGTAGATAATTTTACTGAAAGACAAAAAGAGGTATATAAAATATATCTCAAATTTAACAGCGCTAATCAGCACAAAATGAACCCAATACCTGTTTGCGTAATCCCAAATAACTTAAAATAATCTAATAGATTTTAATATTTTTTTTGACTGCAGTAAATTTCTACGTCTTTGACCTTTTGAAATTTCTAAAGGAGCTGTTAGCATTAAAAATAATGATTTTGTTAAAAGTTTAATTTTTTTCATAGGGGTAAATTTTTTTACAAAAATAAATAATAAAATTAACCTATAATAATAAAATTACTTGTTCAGCGCTAATTATACAACCCTCATCAACTTACTATACAGTCGTTTTTTTAACTCTGTATAATTTTGAATCATTTCTAAATCGGTATTCTCAACAGATGCTCCTTCCTTAGGATTGATAAGTTGCTGTATTTTTTTATCAATAAGAATTCTTCTTAGATTTAAAATAGCATCGGTAACTAGTTTTGATAGCACCTCCTCTGAATCAGTAACAAAGATATTTTTTCGTTCCCAATCACTTAAAGTATATTTCTCATCATCCATTAAAATAGAGGTAACTATTGAAGATATATTAGTATTTGGATGGTTGATAAATGCCTCCATTTCAATTTTATCTTCTTGATTTAATTGATGAATCATTTCATAATAAATACTTTGAAAAATTTCATTTGAAAACTCTATTTCATCATCTTGAAGGTTTAAATACAATTCTTTAGACACCTGATTTGTATATTTTTCTTTTTCTAAATGCATTACACCCTCCTCGTCTTCAACTTCTATAAAATCTACGAAATCTGTTTCTTGATTTCCAAATAATAATAAAATTCTAATGATTTCTCTTTCAAGAATAAATAAAGAATCTACTTCTTTTAATTGTTCTGTTTGCTTTTTTACTACCTCAAATGATTGTTTATCTTTTTGCTGATTTTTATTAAAATCTTTAGTGTTTTTAGATATTAACTGTGCTAATTCACTAAATAAAACTCGTTCAGAAATTTCCATAATACGAGAACATTCTTGCACGTAAACTTCTCGTTGTATACTATCTGGAATTTTAGAAATACTTGTTACTATATCCCTAATTAACCCTGCCTTTTTTACCGGATCATTACTCGCTTCTTTCATTAGAAGTGATACTTTAAAATTGATAAAGTCTTGTGATGACTCTTCTAGATATTCTCTTAAAGCAACTTCTGAGTGTTTTTTAGCAAAACTATCTGGATCTTCTCCGTCTGGAAATGTAACAACTTTTACATTCATTCCTTGCTCTAAAATTAAATCTATTCCTCTAATAGATGCTCTAATACCGGCTGCATCACCGTCAAATAAAACTGTAATATTTTTTGTGAGCCTGTTAACCAACCTTATCTGATCAGAGGTTAATGCAGTTCCTGATGATGCAACCACATTCTCTATACCAGATTGATAAAAAGAGATAACGTCTGTATAACCCTCTACTAAAAAGCAATTATCTTGTTTGGCTATTTCTTTTTTTGCTTGATAAATTCCATAGAGAATTTTACTCTTGTGGTAGATGTCACTTTCAGGTGAATTAACATATTTAGCTGTCTTTTTATCACTAGAGAGCGTTCTACCTCCAAAACCTAAAATACGTCCAGACATGCTGTGTATTGGAAACATCACACGTCCTTTAAAACGATCAAATTGTTTATTTTCTCTAACAATGGTAACTCCTGTACTTGCTAAATATTTTATATCGTAGCCTTTTTTTAGTGCCTCGTTTGTAAAAGAATCCCAAGTATCTAAACAATATCCTAAATCAAATTTTTTGATGATGTCTTCTCTAAAGCCTCTTTCTTTAAAGTAGGAAAGCCCTATTGCTTTTCCTTGGGTAGAATTTAATAAAACATCATGAAAATAATCTTTGGCAAAGTTTGAAACCAAGAACATACTTTCTCGTTCATTCATTTGCTCTTTCTCCTGGTCTGATTGAACCGTTTCCTCTATTTCTATATTGTATTTCTTTGCAAGAAACTTAATAGCTTCTGGATAGGAATAATGTTCATGCTCCATTAAAAAAGAAACAGCATTACCTCCCTTACCTGTACTAAAATCTTTCCATATTTGTTTTACCGGAGACACCATAAAAGAAGGTGATTTTTCATCAGTAAAAGGACTCAACCCTTTGAAATTACTACCTGCTTTTTTTAACTGAACAAACTCGCCAATTACCTCCTCTACGCGGGCAGTTTCAAAAACTCGATCTATAGTACTTCTAGATATCATTTAAAATAGTCATGAAAAGTGAAAAACAAATATAGTAATTAGATATTTCGAATGATTTGTTATTGTCTTTAAATTAAAAAACCTCACTAATTTTTACTAGTGAGGTGTTTATCATATCTACTAAAAGTATTAAGAAGCTGCTCTTAATTTCTTTAACGTAGTTTTTGTCATTTTTTGTTCTGCATAATCCTTAGATACAACAAGTTGTTTTTCATCAGAACTAGGTAATTCAAACATGGCGTCTGTAAGAATAGCCTCACAAAGTGAGCGCAATCCCCTGGCGCCTAATTTATATTCAACAGCTTTTCCTACAATATAATTTAATGCATCCTCCTCAACAGTAAACACTACATCATCTATTGAAAAGAGTTTTTCATATTGCTTTATAATAGAGTTTTTAGGCTCGGTTAAAATAGCTCTTAATGTTGCTGCATCTAGTGGGTTCATATAACTTAATACCGGAAGGCGACCTATGATTTCAGGTATTAAACCAAATGATTTTAAATCTGATGGAATGATATATTGCAATAGATTTTCCTCATCAATTTTATCTTCTTCCATAGAGGCGCTAAAACCTACAGCTTGCATATTTAAGCGCTTACTTATCATTTTATCAATTCCTGAAAAAGCACCACCAGCAATAAATAAGATATCTTTTGTGTTGATTTCTATAAATTTCTGCTCAGGATGTTTTCTTCCTCCTTTTGGAGCAACGTTCACTACAGAGCCTTCTAATAACTTTAATAATGCTTGTTGTACACCTTCTCCAGAAACATCTCTTGTAATAGATGGATTGTCTCCTTTGCGAGCAATTTTATCTATTTCATCTATGAAAACTATTCCTCTTTGTGCTTTTGCAACATCGTAATCTGCAGCTTGCAACAATCTACTTAAGATACTTTCTACATCTTCGCCAACATAACCTGCTTGGGTTAGTACAGTGGCATCTACAATGGAAAAAGGAACGTTTAACATTTTTGCGATACTACGTGCTATTAATGTTTTTCCTGTTCCGGTTTCGCCAACTAAAACAATATTACTTTTTTCAATTTCAACCTCATTTTCATCAATTACCTGATTAAGTCTTTTATAATGATTGTAAACAGCAACAGACATTGCTTTTTTTGTTTCATCCTGGCCAATCACATATTGATCTAAAAAGGTTTTAATTTCTAGAGGTTTCTTAAGAGTAATTTCTTTGTCTAAACTTCCTGTTGAAGCTTCTGAAATTTCTTCTTCTACTATACCATGAGCCTGTTCAATGCATTTGTCACAAATGTGTGCATCTGTACCTGCTATTAATAAATCTGTTTCAGATTTTTTTCGACCACAAAATGAACATTCTAAATTTTCTTCTTTTGCCATTACCTTTTTAGTGTTAAAATGATACCCATTCTGGTTATTTTCTTACTAAAACTTCATCAATCATACCATATGCCTTTGCTTCATCGGCTTTCATCCAATAATCTCTATCAGAATCATCATGTACTTTCTCTACAGTTTGACCAGAATGTTTTGCAATAATTTGATACAATTCATCTTTTAATTTCATGATTTCACGTGCGGTAATTTCTATGTCTGAGGCCTGACCTTGAGCACCTCCTAAAGGTTGATGAATCATTACTCTAGAATGTGGTAAAGCAGAACGTTTACCTTTTTCTCCAGCGCACATTAAAACTGCTCCCATAGAAGCTGCCATTCCTGTACAAATTGTTGCTACATCTGGTTTTATAAACTGCATTGTATCATAAATACCTAGACCTGCATAAACACCTCCACCAGGTGAATTGATGTATATAGAAATATCTTTTGATGAATCTACACTTTCTAAAAATAATAATTGAGCTTGAATAATATTGGCTACTTGGTCATTAATTCCTGTTCCAAGAAAGATAATTCTATCCATCATTAAACGAGAAAAAACATCCATAGATACTGCGTTTAACTGACGTTCTTCAATAATATTCGGGGTCATGTTGGTAATTAGCTGATTATAGTAGGTACTACTAATTCCTTGATGTTTTGTTGCGTATTTTTCGAATTCTCTTCCGTAATCCATTAGATTTATTTTTTAAAAAATTATACACGTAAAGATAGGAACTATTGATGAATAATTCTGAAACTATCTAACGCTAAAAAAACTCCTCTTTTGCAAGAGGAGTTTTCTTTTTTATCTGTGTTGGATTCTATTTATAGACCTCTTTTATAAATCCTTCATAGGTGACTTTTTTTGTCTTAAAAGTCATTTTTTCTTTATAAAAAGTCATTAGTTTTTGACTTAACAATTGGTCTTGTAATTTTTTGGCTTCTTCTTGGTTTGTCAAGATTCTATTGGCAATATCGTCTAGCTCAGCATCTTCTGGATTCATGTTTCCAAACTGTGCCATTTGACTTCTTATAAATCCTTTTGCGTATTCTTTAAGCTCTTCATAATCCAACTTTATGTCATTGTCTTTTATGATTTTTTCTTGGATTAATTGATACCGCAATCCTTTTTCAGATTTGTTATATTCTTCAACGGCTTGCTCAGGAGTTAATTCTTTTTCACCTGCAGTTGCCAACCATTTTTGTAAGAATGCTGATGGTAAATCAAAACTTGTATTATCTATTAAATATTCAGTAACTGAATTTAATAACTGTTGATCTGCTTGTTGTTGAAATTGCTTTTCTGCATCTTCCTGTATCTTTTTTCTTAATTCTGAAACTGTTTTAACGCTTCCGTCTGTAAACAATTTATCAAATAATTCTTGATCTAAATCAGCTAATTCAATTTCTGTAGTTTCCTCAATTGTAAAAGATACTTTAATATCTAATCCATGAATTTGATCATTGGAAAGACCTAAGGCTCCTTCTAACTTATGATCATCAGAAAATAATCCTTTTGTTTTTAACTCAATAACATCTCCTACTTTATTTCCAACAAACTTTTTTAAATTTGCTTTTCCTTTTAAATCTGAAAGATTAATTGTGGATTTATTCTCAATCTGTTGTTCTTCATTTACAAAAGTTCCAGTAACATTAGTCTTGTCTTTAATAACATCAACAGCTGACATTTTTCCGTAACGAGATTGTAAGTTTTCTACTTCTTTATCTATTAAAGCATCGTCTGCAGAAATAACATATTGAGTTACTTTCTTTTTAGATGTTAGATCTACTTCAAATTGAGGAGCTAACCCTAATTCAAACTCAAAAGAGAATACTTCGCTATCCCAAGAAAAATCTTTTTCAATTTTAGGAATTGGGTTTCCTAAAATATCTATTTTTTCTTCTGTTAAAAACTTGTTCAAAGAATCTTGTAAAAGCTTATTTACTTCATCAATCATAATTGATTTTTCGTATTGCTTTTTAATCATTCCCATGGGTACATGACCTTTTCTAAAACCAGGAATATCTGCTTTTTTACGATAATCTGATAACATCTGATCAACTTTTGCTCGATAATCATCGGCAACAATAGCTACTTTTATCACTGCATTTAATGCGTCAATATTTTCTTTTGTAATATTCATTGTCCTCTTTTTATTCTTAAAAAATTGAGTGCAAAATTACGCCTTTTTCTTAATTCTTACAAAGTTTAAAGGGTTCAATTTCAGGTTGCTTGTAGTGTATTAATAGAGAAGATATTACTTTTGAAATTCTTCCATTACTTTTTTTTCTAATTCTGCTTGAAATTCTTCCATTACAGGTTTTACAGTACTTTCCGGAATGTCTGAAACTTTAATATACATCAATCCATCTACAGCATTGTTAAACTTTGGATCTACATTAAAGGCTACTAATCTAGCATTTTGCTTTACGTATTTCTTTATTAAGACTGGAATTCTAAGTGCTCCAGGCTCTATTTCATCTATAACTTTGTCAAACTTTTGCATATCTGCCTTAGCAGCATCAAATACAAAATCTTTATCTGCATCTTTTAATTTTACTTTGAATTCTTTTTTTGGCTGAATGTACTGTGCGATATAAGGATCATAATAATGAGATTTCATAAATTCTATCATCAACGATTTAGAAAAATCTGAAAATTGATTGCTAATACTTACTCCACCCATTAAATATTTGTATTCTGGGTACCGAAGTGTAATATGAACAATTCCTTTCCACAGTAAAAATAGCGGCATCGGTTTTTGCTGGTATTCTTTAATGATAAAAGCTCTACCCATTTCTATGGTTTGTTCCATCATACCATGTAATTCAGGCTCTAAACGAAACAGTGTTTGAATATAAAACCCAGCAATACCATGTTTCTTATAAATATCTTTTCCAAGCCCCATTCTATATGAACCTACAAGTACTTTAACTTCCTGATCCCATAAGAATAAATGATGATAATACTTATCAAACTTATCTATATCTATAGCTTTGTTTGTTCCTTCTCCAATATCTCTAAAAGTAATTTCTCTGAGTCTTCCAATCTCTTGTAATAGATTTGGAATTTCTTTTGCTGAGGCAAAAAACACTTCATAATTTTTGCTTTCCAGCAATCTTTTTCCATTTTTTCTTAAAGAAGCAACTTCTTTAATACATCCTTGAATATTCTTTTGAGATATAATTTTTTTTGGAGGTATTGCAATTTTTAAATTTTGAGTTGACAGAATATTTTGTGTCTTTTTTTCAAAAGGGTTTGCCAACATATATGTTTTCTTCCGGAGATATTCATAAAAAGAGTTAATATCTTTGTATTCTTGTTGATCTTTTACAGAGATGGGCTTCCCTATTCTTACCTTTATAACTCTATTCTTTTGGGACAATAACTCTGATGGTAATTTAGCTGTTCTAAAGGTGTCACTAATTTTTGATAGTATATAAAACAACCAGCTATTTTTTGCGTGAAAATAAATTGGAATTACTGGCACCTCTGCTTTTTTAATTAATTTAACAGCTCCTAATTCCCAGGGCTTATCTACCATTAATTTACCATCTCTATAAGTAGAAACTTCACCTGCTGGAAAAATACCTAATGGTCTTCCATCTTGTAAATGTTGCAGTGAACTTTTCAACCCTAGAAGACTAGATTTTGCATCCTTATGATTCTCAAACGGATTCACAGGCATTACATAAGGTTTTAATGGTGCAATTCTATGCAGTAAAAAATTTGCAATTATTTTATAATCTGGCCTATGCTCTAGTAACAGCTTTAACAAAAGAATTCCATCTATGCCACCCAAAGGATGATTTGAAACTGTAATAAAAGCACCACTTTTAGGAATCCTCTTTAAGTCTTCTTCAGGGATTTCAAACTCTATTTGAAACTCATCTAAAATACCATTTAAAAAAGGGAGATCTTTTTTATCTTTATGCTTTTGATAAATTTTATTTACCTTAGAAATTCTTAGTAACCTCAATAGAATCCAGCCAACAAATGTTCCAATAAAACCAAATTTATCAGTACCAATTACTTTAGCAATTTCTTTAGATGTTACTAACTCCATAAATGAAAACTTCGTGTGTCTACAAACATAACTAAAAAAATAAAATACTGCTCATTTATTTTTTTTGAATTATAATTTGTGCAGTATTTTTATTTATTTGAGATAAAATAGATCTTCCTAAATTATGGATTTTATTTAGTGAGTTGTTTGTGAAATGCCTTACTGTATACAAATCAACACCTTTTATAAAAGATGCTTTAAAGACCAATTTAATTTCATCATAAAATTGATCAAAGTGATTGAAATGATTATCTACACAAACAGAAAAACTAATGGCTGAATTCTGAATTAAATTAACTCTTAATTGGTAAGTATGCAATAATTTAAAAATGTCACTAATATTATCTTCTACCATAAAAGAGAAATCTCGTGTAGAAATAGAAATTAATACCTGATTTTTCTTTACAATAAAACAAGGGACTATGGGCTCTATAGTTATACCGCTACTAACTTTGGTGCCTGGTGAATTAAGATCATTAAACGATCTTACATATAAAGGAATCTGTTTGTTTTGAATAGGCTTAATTGTTTTTGGATGAATTACTGAAGCTCCATAAAATGCCATTTCTATAGTTTCTTCGTAAGAAATATGATTGAGCAATTGCGTCTCTTTAAATTCTCTTGGATCTGCATTTAAAACCCCAAGAACATCTTTCCATATGGTTACATTTTTGGCATCAAGGCAATAGGCAAAAATACCTGCTGTATAATCTGAACCTTCTCTTCCTAAAGTGGTTGTATTTCCATTAGAATGACCTCCGATAAACCCTTGAACTATTGTTAATTTTGAAGAATCTATCTGTGTTTTAATGAGTTGTTCTGTTTCTAACCAGTTTAAGGTAGCATCTCTGTATACAGCATCTGTTATTACCAGTTTTCTTACATCTTTCCATGTATTAGTTACCCCAATATCAGTAAGATACTCACTAACTATTGTTGTAGATAATAGTTCTCCATAACAAACAATTTGATCATATAAATAATCATATTCTTTTGCTATATTTTTAGCCAAGAAATGAATCATTTCACCAAATAGTATGGTTATATTTTGATGTATCTCATGTTCGTCTTGAAAAAGATCACTGATTATTTTTGTGTGATAATTAATGGTAAAATCTATAGATTCTGTTAATTTTTCTTGATCATTATTAACATAAGAATTTACGATATTTTCGAAGGCATTGGTCATTTTACCCATGGCAGAAATAACCAACAAGCAATTACTCGCTCCTTCTTGATGTAAGATATGAGCAATATTTTTAACACCTAAAGCGTCTTTGATAGAGGCTCCACCAAATTTAAAAATTTTCATGTTAATTTTATTGAATAAATTTTTCTAGGTTTTCTTTATTCATTTGAACAACAGACCAGTTATTTAGATAGGTTGCTCCAGTGCTTTTATAAAATTCAATGGCGTTGGTATTCCAATCTATGACTTCCCACGCAACTCTATTAAAATTGTTATCATAGGCATATTTTAAGACCGCAGTGTACAAGGCTTTTCCGGCACCAATTTTTTGCTTGTTTTTTGTAACTATTAAATCTTCTAAATGAATTGTACGCCCTTTCCAAGTAGAATATCGTTCATAAAACAAAGCGATTCCAATAATTTTATTGTCTTGTTCTGCAACAAATACTTGAAACATAGGTTTTCCAGAAAAACCATCTCGCACTAGATCTGCTACTGTAATTTCTACGGCGTCTGGTTCTTTTTCAAAAACTGCTAGTTCTGTAATAAGGTCAATTACAGATTGCATGTCTTTTTTTTCTGCTAGTCTTATGGTAAAATTCATTTTCTGAAAATTTCATCAAAGATAGTTTTTTTGAAATCAGTTCAAAAAATATAGCCGTTTTATACAGCTATATTCTATTTGTTTAAAAATGTTAAAAACGTTTGTATATTGCTTAATAAAATGAATTACGAAATCGTTGTAGTTCCGTAAAAAATAAGCATCTTTGTATAAAAATTAAAACCTTTTCATGGCTAGTAAAAATCAAACCCTCGGTGAATTTATTATTGAAAATCAATCTTCTTTTAAATATACTTCTGGAGAATTATCTAGATTAATTAACTCTATTCGTTTGGCAGCAAAGGTGGTTAATCATGAAGTAAATAAAGCGGGACTAGTTGATATTATTGGAGCTGCAGGTGACACCAATATACAGGGTGAAGATCAACAAAAACTAGATGTATATGCCAATGAAAAATTTATACAAACTCTAACCAATAGAAATATTGTTTGTGGAATTGCCAGTGAAGAAGAAGACGATTTTATCACCATAAATAGCCAAGATGAGAATCATCAAAATAAATACATTGTCTTAATAGATCCTTTAGATGGTTCTTCAAATATAGATGTAAATGTTTCTGTTGGTACTATTTTTTCTATTTACAGGCGCATCACTCCTGTTGGAACCCCTGTTCAGTTAAAAGATTTCTTACAGAAAGGAAATCAACAAGTTGCAGCTGGCTATATTGTTTATGGAACTTCTACAATGTTAGTTTACACCACAGGAGATGGCGTAAACGGGTTTACCTTAAACCCCGCTATAGGAAGTTATTATCTATCGCATCCTAATATGCAATTTCCAAAAGATGGTACAATCTACTCTGTAAATGAAGGGAATTATATTCATTTTCCGCAGGGAATTAAAAATTACATAAAATATTGCCAAGAAGAGGAAGGGAATAGACCTTATACAAGTAGGTATATTGGATCATTGGTTTCTGATTTTCACAGAAATATGATAAAAGGTGGAATCTATATGTACCCTAAAAGTTCTAAAAACTCCAATGGTAAACTACGGTTATTATACGAATGCAATCCAATGGCTTTTTTAGCTGAACAAGCAAACGGCAAAGCGAGTGACGGTTTTACTAGAATTTTAGATATAGAACCAACAGAACTTCACCAACGCGCACCCTTTATCTGTGGAAGTAAAAATATGGTCAACAAGGCTGAAGAGTTTATGTTAG
>OJEF01000676.1_pt1 | contig 11217 bp, 11 predicted proteins | sample 1593041 | NCBI WGS metagenome assembly OJEF01 (sample SAMN05416790, study PRJEB24817) | seawater metagenome | isolation source: Sea water | place: Canada:Atlantic | collected 2013-11
ACTTCTTTTTTATAACAAAACGCCTAATAACTTGAGATGTTGCCGCTCCTATAATCTGTCTTCCTAGTTCACAATCTAAGATATTGTAATAGAATTAATTGTACTTTCTATGTCTGTTACTTTAAATGCAAGTTGAAATATTGAGTTCATAATTTTAATATCCTTTTTTTAGTGACACAACATTTAATAGTTTTTCTTTTTTTAAGAAACGGTTGTAATTTTCTGTAATCTGTTCTATGGATGTTGCTACATTAGTTAAACTTGCAACATGTGGTGTTATTTGAATTTTAGCATGTTTCCAAAACGGATGTTCTTTAGGTAGTGGTTCGTTTAAAAAAACATCTAAAAATGCTCCAGATAGTTTTGAATCATCTAGAGAATTAATTAAATCATCTTCAACTAAATGTTCTCCTCGACCAACATTAATAAGAAAGGAATCTTTAGGTAATTTTTGAAAAGTTTTTTTATTTAAAATTCCTTTGGTTTGATCTGTTAATGGTAATAGATTAATTAAAAAATTGGAATTAGTTAAAAACAAATCAAACTCATTTTCTCCATGATAACTTGTAACTTTTGAAATCTGTTTTTTAGAGTTGCTCCAACCTTTTACCTTGAAGCCAATTTGAGCAAATTTTTCAGCAACATAACCACCAATTTTTCCTAAACCTAAAATAGAAATGGTCATATCATTAATAGTTCTATAATCTTGTTGTTTCCAAGCATTCTGTGCTTGCTGTTTTAAGTACGTTCTGGTGTTTTTTAGTTCTGATAAAACAATTGCGAGTAAAAACTCCCACATATCGTTTGATAACCTTTCATCAACAATACGTGTTATTGTACTATTATTAATGGTTTGTGTGCTTGTAATATGATCAACTGCAGCACCAACAGATTGAATAACTTTTATGTTTGGAAATTGCTCAAATACGTTTTTTATCGGTTTCCAACAAATCACAAAATCTACCACGTCTTTGTCTTTTATATTCGGATAGACTTCAATTGTGGTATTTGGTAATTTTTCTTTAAGAGCTTTTTCCCAAGGCTCAACATTTTTATTTTCAAATATTAGTAGGATACTCATATCGCCTGAAGTTTAGTTCTTAATAATTTCCAACGTAATTGTGTTTGATTTCGTTGCGTGTTTAAGCAACTAATTTAGCAAATACAAAACCAATATAGAAAATCTGCAAAGATTTTTGTGAGTAAGCTAAAACTAGCAATAAACTACATACGGCGTTAATAGTAGTGTTTGTTTTACTTAAAGTAAAGTTTATTTGTCATTTAGAGTTATTTGTTTTACATTTGACAAAACTTTAATATTTTTAACTATGAAATTGAATTATCTGTTTCCTAACAATTACAAAAAAATTGGGTGGTTAATATTCATTCCATCCGCAATCATTGGTTTGGCAACTCTTATTTTTGAGTTCGAACCTAATTCTTTAGATTTTAATATGCCTGCTATTTTTATTAACAAGCTTTTTGGTGATAAGCATTTTATCGGAATTGTTAACAACAATGTTTTAAATGAAATTTTAGGTGTTCTTATTATATTGAGTTCATTATTAGTTGCTTTTTCTAAAGAAGAGTCAGAAGATGAATATATTTCCAAAATTAGGTTGGAGTCTTTGGTTTGGGCTGTTTATTTAAACTATGCTATTCTTTTAATATCATTTCTATTCATATTCGATATGTCTTTTTTATGGGTTATGATATTTAATATGTTTACAATTTTACTATTTTTTATGATTCGGTTTAATTGGCAAATTTCTAAACTTAAAAAATCTGCTCGTTATGAAGAATAGTATTAAAGTTGAGAGAGCAAAAAAAAATATTACGCAAGCAGATTTAGCTATACTAGCAAAAGTTAGTAGACAAACAATTAATGCTATGGAATTGGGAAAATATGTTCCATCAACAGTTTTGTCTTTGAGGTTAGCTCAAATTTTTGAAGTTGAGATAAGCGAAATCTTTACTTTAGAAGATTCCGATTGGGTTTAGATCAGATTACTGCCAAGGGTTTGCATATGGTTTGTTGCGTTGACATTTCGTTTTTTTAATAGTTTATTATTGATTTGACTCTTAATATTGGTTCTGATTGAGTAATGTCTATAAACCTTAACACACCTTGCTCCAAAATATTTTCGATTATTGATGTTTTGTCCGCACTTAACACCCAAGTCTCTGGACTTGAAAAAAACAGTGATGGATTTGAAAGGAAAGCTTCTTTTGATATTCCTAATTCTGGATCTCCCCCAAGAGCGCATATTATGAGTGTTGTTTCATTAGAAATTCTATTAAAGAACTCTGCGATTGGCCCAACGGTTAGAAAGTCATCTTTTGATGCTATTTTTGTATTAACAACATTTAAATCATCAACATCAATTTGAAAGTCACCGTGACTACCTCTGTAACCATCTTTGGGTCTGACTTTTATATTGTCATTTATCCAGTTGATATATTTGAAATCATAAAATACTTTGAAAGCGAAACTATGTTCTTCCAGATAGTTCAATTTAGGAGCGATTCTTTTGCGCAATTGTTTCAATCGAACCTCCTTTTGAAGTAACCTTTGCTTTTCCTTTAAGTATTTAATTTTATTTCTATCCATTTTAAATTTAAATCAGCTATGAGTTAAAATGAATGCAACGTTCCGTGTATGGTGTCGTAGCAGCCCGAAGGGTGCTATGCACTATACACATTGTTGTATGCCGTTTTTATTTTATTCATATCGTTTTTAGCGTTGGCGAGAAAGCTCTTTGCAACCGCACGAAGGAGGATTGCAATGTGCTTGAACTTGCGAGGGCTAATTCGCGAACTCTGAATATAATTCTTCAGAAATTTTTTGATTTCTTTTGGTAAGGTATCCAGTAAATCCTTCATTGACTATATTATTAGGTATTTCATTATTTACTGTAATTTCTGTCAGGTAATTTCTTTGTGATTCGCTTAATGTTGACTTATGTTTTACTGATCGATCTTCAAATAATCTTAAAATATTAGCATCAAATAATTTATGATGATTGTTACACATCCACAAGCCATTATCACCGTCAAGCGCTAAAGCTAACTTTTCATCTTGTGTCAATTGGTTTTCTTTTTTGATATCCGCAACTGGCCATATATGGGCCCCTTGTATTATTTGAGGAATATCGCATTCGCAGAGAACACATTTTTTGTCTCCTAATTTTTCTAACAAGTTATAAATATATGAAGCTGAACGTAAACTATCATTTTCTTCAAAATCAGCTCTTTCTATTTGAATGTTAGAAGTGAATATTTGTACTATTCCGAGAGATTCAACCGCATCCTTTGACGTTTGAGGTAATTTGGTTAGACCTCCTTCCTCAATTTCATAAAGTTCAATACCAGATGTTGCAATTTCCGAAATAGCCAAACATAATAGCGTTGTTTCATATTTGTTTGCACCATAAGTTTTTCCAAATATTTGAAGTTGGTTTGTTGAGCCACGGGTAAGGTAAGTAGATCTGTTACCTGGGTTGCGACTTCTCATTTGGTCTTTGTGTAAAATAATATCTTCTGGTGTTGAGAAGGGAAGAACAGGACTTTCTAAATAGTCGCCTGCATTCAGAAAATTAACATTTGCGGTTTTCATAAGGCGGTACATGAATATGAAATACGGTGTTTCCCAATTTCCTGTTGTATCAGGGTGAAAATAAAAACAGATTTCTTTATTTGGGATATCATCTAAAATATACCTTGATAAAGCACTTGGAAAACTTTGAAAGCTTGAATTTCTGCTCTTAATTTCGAGTTCAGAAAACGAGATAAATGACTTTTTATCTTCGTATTCAAGAACAGCTAATCTACCAATGTTGTAACCCGTATTATCAAATTCAACCGTATAGTCAATACGTCCTGTAATTTTCTCACAAACATCAGCTAGAATAGACGGTCTCAATAGATCTTGATACAGTCCTCCCTTTTGAAAGTTGTTCTTTATTACAAAATGCGGTGTTGCCATTCTCGTCATAGTTTACAATTAATATTTCTTTTCTTTGAATACCTACCACTCTCTTAACTTTGATTAAACGATAGTTGTTTTTATCAATCCAGTTTTTTAATTCTTCGTTTGTTTGTCCTTTATGTTCAATGACATATGAAATCATGAAAGGAATAGATTTTTCATTCAAAAAATCTGCAAACTTGAATAACCTTTTCTCTGCTTCAATACCCCAACCTTTGAATCCTCTCTTTCCATCATTATACGCACCTGTAGTAAGTCGATATGGTGGGTCTAAATAAATAAAGGTTTCTTCATTGTCAATCAAATTTGTAAGTTCGGTATAATCAAGATTTTTAAACTCAATGTTGTTTTCTTTAATTATTCTTGAAAACGAAATCATTTTTTCTAAAACTTTATCATTAAACCACCTCATACCAACAGGATTATTGAAACCGTGATCACCGTTAAATCTTATTTGTTGATTAAAACCATATAAAATAATTGTATAAAGTAATTTAGGATCACGTTTCGAAATAGGAAGAGAATTATAGTAATCTCTCGCTTCAGTATAGGTTGTCGAATTTTCTTTTTGAAGATTAAACTTTTTAATTATTCTTTTCATATACAGTAAATACTGATATGTGTCATTGATTCTGAATGATTCAACTAAATCTTTTACAAAATGGTTGAGTTCATTATAAATGACTGTGTTGGCATTTGAATTAATTCCAACATTAAAGCCACCACCAAAACCATCTACAAATGTTTCAATCTTTTTTGGGAAAAAGCATTTTAGTTCGTCAATCATTTTAGCCTTACTGCCGATGTAGTTTAAAGGCGATTCAAATTTTACATCTTTTTCATTTTTCTTTTCTACATAAAACAAGTATTCAAAATGATCTTTTTTACCTCTAGATTTAAAATTCTTGTATTTGCTGTATGATATTTTTTGACATTTATAAGTTTCTTGTTTACCATATCTCTTTAAGCTTGCCTCAATAAAACTTTTTGATAAAAACCCATCTGTACTATAGCTGAATATAATGTGTTTAGCTTTTGTTTTTGAAATAATTCTGTCAAATAAAATATGTGACTTATAATCTTTTGACCAATCAGAACGCATTGGTGTCGTAGGTCTTGAACCTGTTACTGGACTCATTGAAGGATTGTCATCCAAAACTAAAGTTTGCAGTATGTGGTATTGGGTACCATATTGATTTTGGGTATATGGCGGGTCTAAATAGAGAATATCGCATTGCACGTTTTCAATCAAATCCTCAATCTTTTGATTGAAGAATTGAATATTAAGATGGTCAGTTTCTTTTGCTACAACTTTTGAAAAAACAATCGGTTTCTTTGCTCTTGGGTCCCAATGTTTTAAAAAAGCACCATATACACCAGCTGTATTTGACACAAAGGATATCGATTCTATGAGACTAGCGAGTAAGTATGAATATTCATAATCCGATATTAGATTTTCTGTTTTCCATTGTTCAATTGTCTGCCTGAAATAATCAATCCGACCAGCATTCTCAGTTGAGAAATACATTCTTTCAGAGCCTCCTTTAGAGTAATTTTGATAGAAAAATCCTTCTTGGATAATATTGTTTGAGTTGAAAAAGTCAAAAGGGTCAAAACCAAGTTTTTCGAAAGTACAGTTATGAGAAGTTAAACGACCTTTAGCATAAACTACAGACCACTCAATCATATCGTTTACAATTAAGTTCATTGAATCTTTTAATGAATCTGCAACTGCCCCTGTGCCACAAAAAGCATCAAAAAATGAAAGATTACTGTCTAGTAGTTCTTTTTTTTCCAATAGGTTTTTTATTTCTATTGTTAGAAGTTCTTTATTACCAATGAATCTCATTAAAATACTTTTTTTAATTTTTTGTACTCAGTTTGAGCTTCTTTAAGTGCGTTTAAGCCTTGCTCTTCATCTTCAATAATATCATAAACTTTATCTGTTAACCATAACTTCTCAAGTTCTTTTAGGTTTGTTTTGTAGAGCTCTGATAATATTTTCAAATGTTCCCTTTTTGCTTGTCTACTCCCCAACTCAATTTTTGAAAGAGTCGCTGTGTCAATATCTAATTGTGCAGCGACTTTTCTTAAAACAAGTCCTTGTTGCTCTCTTAAAGCTCTGATTTTGTTGCCAAATAACATCTATCTATATTTTGTTTAGACAATATTTGTCAAATATAATGTTTTTTTTGTTTTGAATCCAATTTCTTAGAGTTGTTTGGGTCGTGGTGGGCAAGTGAAAGCTCTTTTAATTTTTGCGAGGAACGAGCAAAATTAAATGTGCTTGAACGTGAGGTGGCTTTTCTTTTTCAATGGCATACAACGGTCTTGTATATGAAAAGTAGCGGGTTTTATGCACTAATTTTCAGTTTGGTAATGACCTTTAAATTATTCATTTTGTTTCGTTTAAGCGATTAAACTGCTATTTTTTATATACGTTGTTGTACGCTGGCCTTTTCGCAATCTTTATGTTTAGACAGATTGTTTTTTGAAAATCACATTTTTAATTCTGCCGTTTTCAACGTTTAACCCTTGTATACTTCCTTTTTTATCTCTAATGACTCGAATTTTGTACGAACTCATCATTCTTAGATAGTCTTTTGTAATGAGTTTTCCATCTCGTTTTCTTCCATTTTTGATAATGTTGTAATTAGCATCTTTGACGTGTTCAATTACAATCTCTGTATCAGTTTCTTCATTGAAATAGGTTCCGTTTAAGCTCGTAACATAACCATTTTCTATTTCATCTGTTGGTAATTTATGATAAACGCTTGGTTCTTGAGTAGCTAAATATAAAGTCAACTTTTGTTGCTCTTTCCCAATATTCGAAAAATTCATTTTAAGCTTATCGTTTGTCTCATAATGAAACAAGCTTTGTTTTTCGTTTATCATTTTTACTGGTTCTCGTTGATAAATCTCTCGAAATAAAGAACCATCTTTTTCACTTATCTTTATTATCGTCCCATCAACGTTTTGATAATTACCTATAACACTTTTGAAATTTTTCAGTCTTTCCGTTTTCTTAGGAACTGAAGGGTATTTATCATTATTTATGTCTAATTCAAAAACAATATCTGTCAATTGTTGTGCTAGATAATTAGTAGGTACATTGTCATTATTAGACATTATGATTATAGATAAATTTTTATCAATAAATCGAAAAAATGTCGCTTTATATGCTCCTGTGCTACCATCGTGATAGGTGTAATCTATACCTTCATATTTGCCGAACATTAATCCATAGCCGTAGTTGTCAAAATATACATTTTCTATTGTCGATTGGCTTTGGTCGATTATTGAAGTTGATAGGTATTTACCATTATTTTGTTGAATAATTTGCTCCCATTTTAATTGGTCTTCCAAAGTTGTGAATAAACCACCATCTCCATTTAATTCTGTTACTATTGGATATTCTCGCCAACCATTCCAATTACCGTAAGGTCTTGCCTTATTTGGAATTATGGCCATATAATTGGTGAGAAATGATGAATTTTCCATTCCCAATTCTGTAAACAATGAATTAGAAAAATCTTTGAATTTAATGCCGGTAACTTTTTCAACGATTTCTGTAAGAAGTATATAGTTAGAGTTGCTGTATAGATACTCTTTTCCTGGCTCAAAATTCAAGTCTGTTTGAGATTGTAAAAGTTCGATTGCATCATCGTTATCTATAAAAAGTTCATACCAATCTTTACCTTTCAATGCCCATAAACCGTAAACGTCTCTAATTCCACTTGTATGTGTCAATAGATTTGATACAGTAATTTTGTATCCAATTTCTTTATATAATTCGGGTAAATATTTTCTGATATTATCATCTAAGGCTAATTTGTCCTGCTCAATTAGTCTCAATATGCACAAAGCGGTAAATTGTTTGGCATTTGAGGCTATATTGAAACTTGTATTTTTGTCTATTTTTATTTCGTGTTCAAGGTTTGAATAACCAATATACTTTTCGAATACAGTTGCTCCATCCTTTACAATTCCGACTGCCATTCCCGGCGAAATTCCATCGATATATTTCTCAATCTGACTGTCGATCCTGTCAATTATTGGATTTTCCAATTCTTGGGAATATGCATTTATTCCAAGAAATAAGAATGTTATTATTAATGTTTGTTTCATTGTAGAATATTTGTTTTGGCTTGCGTACAACGTGTCCGTGTATGGTTAGTTGCGTTGGCTAGCAACTAAATTAGTAAATAGAAAACGAACCAGAGGAAATTCCGAAGGAATTTCCAAGTAGGCGATAACCAAGCAATTAAATATACACGTTGTTGTGGCTAGTTTTTCTTCTTTATAATTTTCACAATTCGGTTAATTGTAATTTCCGATAAATTCCATTCATAACCTTCAAAATCTGTAGTGTTGATAAACTGAACAACTACCGCATCTATGTCTTTGTGGTATTCTGCAAGGCTTTGATAACCAACAACTAAACCTCCGTGATTATATTCATAGGGATAGATTTCTTGTTCACCTTTTTTAAATACAGAACCATCATTTAATGCTCTTAAAAATGTGCCAACATCTTGGGCTGAAGCCAACATTCCATACTCTCGGTTTTTATAATCTTCATCAAAACCTACATAATATCCACTCATTACATTATCTAAATTAACATCAGTAATTGAAAAGAAGGTGTTCTTGAGGTTTAAAGGTTTTAATATTTTCTCTTTAATATAATCGTTATGGTTGTATCCTAAGACATCGTCCATTATCCTGCGAAGCAATAAATAATTGGTGTTGGAATATTCATATCCTTGATTTGGGTCAAAGCTGGCAGGTAGATCTAGGGCAAAGTCGAGGGCATTTTGGCCATTTCCCTGTTCGTCAAGCCAGTACGCGGGATTATCTGTAAAATTAGGAATACCTGACCGATGTTGAATCATCATTTTCAAAGTGATTTCTTGGGCATTTTCTATTCTTCCTTTTAGTTCTGGTAGGTAATCCGTTAGCGGTTTATCAAAAGACAAACGCTTTTCTTTGACCAATTTAGTGACAGCTACAGCAGTATATAATTTGCTAATACTGGCAATTTTGAATAGTGAATTTGGGTCGGCTGGTATTTTATTCTGTCTATCTTTCCAACCACCTGAGTAAAAAGCTGGTGGATTCCCTGTCTGGTCTACATAAACTATCATTCCATCAAATCCATGTCCAATGGCTTGATCTATTTGTTCTTGAATTGTATCAGGTAGTGGTAATATCCATGCCTTTAGCAAAATCCATGGCACAAAAAACATTGAGATTGCTGTTCCACCAAACAATAGGATTCTAATTATTAACGTCTTTTTATTTTTAGTCATAAAATTCTAGTACAACAGCTTATTAAATTAGCCACAACGTGATTGTATATGGTTTGTTGCGTTTTTCAAGCAACTAATTTAGTAAATAATTACCGACCAAGAAAGTCCGCGAGGACTTTCGTAAGTAGGCAAGAAGCCAGCAATAAATTATATACGGTGTTGTGTGGCGTACTTTTATTTTAAAATTCGTAATGCAGGTCTATATTTAAATGACTTTTTATTATAAACTCTAATTGTATTATAAATTGTTACTGTAAAATTAAATATGTAAAGAATTATTAAAGGAATAAACATTGTAAATATTCCAAAATTCCAATTTGGTAATATTCCACTTAAAGCTCCTCCAAACATTCCAGTTAGAATAAATATGTAATATAGAAACAATAACAAAGTCCAAGATATTTGAAAATTCAGCATTGATTTTCCAAGTTCATTTACATTTTTCACTTTGTCTTTTTTAAAAATCCACATTGTCAAAGGAATAATAATTCCAAGTAAAGGGAAAAACAAAAAACCAAGTGCAGAAAGACTCATTATAGTCAAATAGTTTTGGTCTTCTTGTATTTTCCAATCTACTATTTCATCAGGTGAAGTGTCTAATGCAATAGATAGTCTTTTCAAAGTATCTCCTCTAGGAACAGTTTCGTTATTTTCAATTCTCTGAATTGTTCTTAAGCTTAAACCAGATTCTTCTGCCAAATTTTCTTGCGATATTCCTTTTCTATTCCTTAAATCTTTTACTCTTTGTGCTAAATTCAAATTGTTCATTTTTATATGTTTTTTAATTTGAAGTAAAAGTATTTCGGTTTACTCATATTTGATAGCGTCTTTATTATGTCATTCTTACGTCATTAGTGTCAGAGTCCTATTTTCGTATGACACACAACGGTTTTGGCTATAAGTAGTTGCGAGGGTTAGTGCTTAACTTTGCAAGTACACACCAAGCTGAAAATCCGCAAGGATTTTCAGAAGTAGGCGAGAACAAGCAATTACTTATAGCCATTGTTAGGTGCAGTTATTTTATTCTGTTAATCGTTTATATTGATTTTCGTATAGATTAATAGTCACTTCATTCGATTCGTACACTTTACCTTCGATAGTTATTGTGACCTTGTATTTTGTCTCTATCTTTCCTTCTACATTTATACCATTAGCCAATTCAAATTCAATTTGTTCGTATGAACCTAAAGTTTCATCATAATAACTATTACCACAGGATGATTTACCATATTCTCCGTGGGGAAGCCATTTGTCATCTATTAATATGAAACCATTTAAATTTCCAATAGTAGCATCAATTCGTGGAATTATATATGTTGAGTTTGAATCATTTTTCAAGATAGCTTTTCTGTAAATTCCGCCATACTCATTCACTCTGTATTTATTTGGTATAAAGCGAATAGTTAATCCCTCATTTTTTGGATTTAAAATTTTAGATTTATTCTTATGATAAGCACTTAATCTGTCAGATAATTTTCCTGCCAATGTCATTGATAGGGGAAAATATTCCTCATAGCTAATCTCTCCATTATTCAATTTTTCAGAAAGCTCTTTATCAGCCTTTTCCCATTTGGTCTGACTTAATGAACTTATCGATAATAGACAGCATAAAATTAAAGTTGTAACTCCTCTCATTTTTTTTAATTGCACCTAACGGGTTTGTACAAGATTAGTTGCTGTGTTTGAGCCATAAACTTAGTAAATAATAACTGACAAATAAAATCTACGAGGATTTTCGTAAGTATGCAAGAAGCAAGCAATTAATTTTGTACGGTGTTAGGCACTGGCTTTTTATTCCCTTTTTTATTTTTTAATTACTTTTAAATTTCTCAAATTATTATTCTCATATGTTAAATTAATAAAATATATTCCAGAAGAACTGTCTCTTATACACATCTCCGAGCCCACGAGACGCTA
>OJEF01000681.1_pt1 | contig 11206 bp, 10 predicted proteins | sample 1593041 | NCBI WGS metagenome assembly OJEF01 (sample SAMN05416790, study PRJEB24817) | seawater metagenome | isolation source: Sea water | place: Canada:Atlantic | collected 2013-11
TCTACACCTCTCTATTCGTCGGCAGCGTCAGATGTGTATAAGAGACAGGTGTTTTCACAATTATGGTAAAAAGTTTAAATGATTGATATCTCTGAAAAAATATGGACTATCTATATTCTTGAATGCGGCGACAAAACACTCTATTGCGGAATTACAAATAATATAGAAAATCGTCTTAAACAGCACAATGGTGAAATTAAAGGTGGCGCTAAATACACCAGATCAAGACAGCCATTAGAATTAGTCTATCAAGAGAGTGCTATATCAAGAAGTGAGGCTTTAAAAAGAGAAATTGTAATTAAAAAAATGACAAGGAAAACTAAAACAGCTTTAATTCATTTAAATAAATCAAACTAAAGTTATTCTTGCAATATAGACAGATCGTTTAAGACCATTTGTGAGTGCGTTTTAGGATCTACTGATAAGTAAATTTTAGATAGTAACCCTTCAGGATTAATAATAAAGGTATTTCGCTTTGCGCTCTTAAAGCCTATAAAGCTATTAAGAGAGTCATAAGATTTTGCAACTATGCCCTCTTCATCTGAGAGCAGGGAAAAAGGTAAATTATTTTTGTCAGAAAAGCGTTTGTGAGATTCGACACTATCAAGACTTACACCAAATACAACAGACTTACTTGCAATAATCCTTTTAACCGCATCTCTAAAGTCACAAGCCTGAGTGGTGCAGCCAGGCGTGTCATCTTTAGGATAAAAATAAAGAATTACCCATTTACCCTTATAGTCCGTCAATTGATGGCTTTGACTATTCTGATCATCAAGAATAAAGTTTGGCGCTTTATCGCCTAATTCCAATGATGCATAAGACGTGGAATAAAATGCTAATAAGAGAGATAAAAGAAAAACTTTTTTGATAGATTTTATGGACATTATGAAATAGCCTTTGAGTTTAGGTTGATTTTAATTAAAAAAAATAGATTTATTTATTTTTCTTAGAGTTACTTATAGCGCTTTGATACCATTTCATTGCTTTTAAAAATTGCTTTTCATTGATATTATTCCTCTTACAATAAGATTTAGCAATATTTGCTAAGGATGGTTTTAAAGATAGTTGCTTCTGCATTTGATTCATAGTTAATCCAAGAAAAATGCTTTAGTTGACCGATAAGGAGAGACCTGTCAACTAAAGCGGGTACCTCTTATGCCAAACGGAGAGAGAATGACAAAAGTTTTGAGGTTCTTTAAAAAACTTAAAATTCGTAAATATTGCCTTTAGCTATTAGAGACTTGCATAATGCTTATGTATAATCCATTTACAAATGAAGAGATTATTAGCATTATGTTTAGTTGCAATTTAAAGGGGTTGTAATTGCAACGGCTCTAATAAACTAAAAACAATATGCATATAATAATCACTGCGTCAAACTTTCAAATGTTTAATAAATGGAGTTTTGATGAAGACTTTATGAAGTTTCTTTCAATTTTTTTGTTTTAAACTACAATAACTTTTTTTATTAGAAATTATTATCTTAAATGCAAACCATCTTAATAGTTGAGGACGATAAAACAATTGCCGAGAGTATCGCTTTTATCCTCGAGCAAGACTCTTTTAATTGCAAGTGGTTTGACAATGGTCAAGACGCACTTGAGTATTTAAACAATAACGAAGTTGACCTAATTCTTCTTGACGTTGGTTTACCTGATATGAGTGGGTTTGACGTCCTTAGAAAGGTCCGTGAAAAATACAGCTTACCTGTTATTATTATTTCAGCAAGGGATGATGAGTCGGATCAGGTTCTCGGTCTTGAAGGTCTTGGAGCTAACGCTTACGTAACTAAACCATTAAGCCCAAGACTCGTTGTTGCTCATGTTCGCGCTCAGCTAAGAACTGGAAAAGCAAGCACTACTTCTGGAAGCTCAAAGTTTGGTATTAATCATGCTATGCAAAGAGTGGTTTTTAATGAGATTGAGCTAACGCTTACTCCTGCAGAATTTAAAATTTTATCTCACCTTGTTAAAAACCCGAACAGAGTTCACTCCAGAGAGTTTTTAATGAGCATTATTTGGGACAGGCCCCATGGCTCTGACATTAAAACTATTAATACTCATATTAAGTCTATTCGCAAGAGGCTTCATGAGGTTGACGAAAACAGCGATTTTATTGAAACCCATAGAGGAATTGGATATAGCCTAATTGAATGAGACACTTTAAGCTCAACATTGGTACCAAACTCTTTCTTCTCTACTTCATTATAAGTTCAACTTTACTTTGGGTATTTGCCCACAGAACCGCCCTTGAATCAGCAAAATCAGTCATGGTTGAGGTTTCAAGTCTAATGAGCAGAGTAGCCTCTCAAAACAACAAGGACGGTGAAATTGATTTAGAAACCTTTGAAAGTTTGATTGTTAACTATTTACGCTCTCAAAGAAACACAATAGATCCCAACAGTAATCAAAAACTTGAAAACCTTGCAATCTATGTTACTGACAAGGATGGCCTCCTTGTATTAGATTCTAGAGGACTTATACTCGGCAAGGACATGAGAGCTCATAATGAAGTTGATTCAGCCCTAAGTGGCGGTCAAGACATCACCAGAGTTGCTGTCGAGAATGTTCCTGGGCCCAAAAAAGCTAGAGGAGTTGTCGTTGAATACCTATACCAGTCAAGGTTTCTTAACGCTTCAAATCCAATTTATGGAAACAACGGTGAAATCTTAGGTGCGGTAGTTGTTGTAGCACCATTAATGGATTTATTAGATCAAAACTATCTCTTACAATTTATCTTTTATATTTTTCTAATTTCATTAATTTTTGGTGCGTTAGGTAGTTACAGGATCTCCAGAAATATCAGGCGCATAGAAAAATATACCACCAGTCTTTTTAGTGGTGAAGATGTGGCTGCTCCTGATCTTAATAATCAATTCAATAAACTTGCAAAAACTATTGAAAATGCACGAGCCGAGGTTGAGCTTAAGGACGATGTTGAGCAGTATATTGATACCCTGGCGCACGAATTAAGAACGCCTATAACAGGAATTCAGCTTACTGCTGAAAACCTACTCACTCCAATGAGTGAAGAGCAAAGAAAAAGGTTTATTGAAAACATATTGGATTCAAATAAGCATATGGATCTTCTGGTTAACAGATTGCTCGATCTATCAAGAATTGAAAGACGTGAAAAGCTTAAGGCCATTGAGCCACTGAATATTTTGCAGATTGTTAATAACGTTTTAAAGGCGCCTAGCCGCTCAAAAAATATCTCAGATAAAGGTTTAAATATTGTTCTTGAGATCAACAATAAATCTCTAATTAAGGCTGAAAAAATATTACTAGAGCAAGCTATTGGAAATATTGTAAATAACGCTTTAGACTTTAGTCCAAAATCAGGAACAATTACTATTAAGGCCTCTGAAACTAATGCCGCCATTTCAATTATCGTTCTTGATGATGGGCCAGGAATACCTCCCCACGTTCTCAGCAAGTTGTTTACCCGGTTTTTCTCTGTCTCTAGGCCAGATACAGGGGTTCGAGGAAACGGCTTAGGACTGCGATTTGTTCGAAAAATAATGCAGCTTCATGGAGGCGAGGTAACCCTTCAGAACCGCTTTATTCAGCAAGGAGCTGAAGCAAAACTGAGGTTTCCTACTAATATTAAGTAGCCTAGCTTAAAGGCTTAGGCTTTCTGCTTGGTTTTTTACTCCAAAATACGCGTTTTTTTGCCTGATTTGGTTTTTCTCTCTCATCTCTTTGGCCGTCACTATTTTTAGCAGCACTGCCCTGAGAATCATTTTTGTTTCTACTTCTATTACGATTTCTATTTCTTCCTTGGGGCTTTTGATCCTTTAGTTTCTTTGGTTTTTTGGACCTTACTGGAAGCAGTTCGCGCGACTTTGGAAGATCATGTTTTGGCACAAAATCATCAATTAACTCACGTTCTAGTTCCTTTTGGATGAGGCGCTCAATATCAAATAATTGTTTGGCTTCGTCTGCACTGACCAAAGAAATTGCTTCGCCGCCTCTTCCCGCCCTTCCAGTTCGGCCAATTCTATGAACATAGTCCTCTGGGACGCTCGGTAAGTCAAAATTAATCACGTGTGGGAGTTGGTCAATATCAATTCCGCGCGCTGCAATATCAGTAGCCACGAGGACTCTCACTTTTCCAGCTTTAAAGTCAGCTAATGCACGAGTTCTTGCGCCCTGACTTTTATTTCCATGAATTGCAGTTGCACTGATGTTTTTCTTTTCTAAGTTAGTAGCAATTCTATTAGCGCCATGCTTGGTTCTACTAAATACGAGAACTTGTTGCCACTCTCCCTTGTTGATTAAATGGGTTAAAAGTGCGGTTTTGCTAGACTTGTCTACTGGACAAATCCAGTGCTTTATTGCCTCAACTGTAGAGTTCCTGGGCGTAACTGAAATCTCAGCTGGTTCATGGACAAGACCCTTTGCAAGCCTGCGGATGTCCTCAGAAAAAGTTGCTGAAAACATTAATGTTTGACGTTTTTTTGGTAATAATTTAATAATTCTTTTAATGTCATGAATAAACCCCATGTCAAGCATACGATCAGCTTCATCCAAAACCAATATCTCTAATTCATTAAAATTGACAGCATTTTGAGAATGAAGGTCGAGTAGTCTTCCAGGAGTAGCAACTAATATGTCAACCCCTTTACGAAGCTTTTGCATTTGAGGGCCAATGCCAACGCCCCCAAAAACTACTGTTGAGCTCAACGGCAAGTTCTGACCATAAGTTTTAACACTTTCAAGGATTTGTGCAGCAAGCTCTCGGGTTGGCGTTAATATAAGAGTGCGAGTGTGATTTGATGATGGTCTTTTACCATCTGAAAGGATTTGTAATATTGGCAGCGTAAAACCTGCAGTCTTTCCTGTACCAGTTTGAGCAGCAGCCATTAAGTCTTTTCCCTCTAAAACAATAGGGATAGATTTTTCCTGAATTGGCGTAGCTTCAGAGTAGCCTTGCGCTTCAATAGCATCAAGAAGTTGTGGTAATAGTCCTAGCGTTGAAAAACTCATCTGGTGGCATCAAAAAAAATATGGGTGTATTTTACGGGCTTAGTTGAGCCATAACTTGCAATCTCAAATATGAATGGAAATGGTGAGCAAAAAAGAAGACTATGTTTTACATTGAACCTTATGCTATTTAGTTATAATAAAATTGTATTTTCTTGCTCTAGACAAAGGTAATTTATATGGTATTATTCGCGAGTTTTGTAACGAAATTTAATCAACTATGAAAATAATTATTCCTATCAAGCGAGTCCTTGATCCCTATACGCAAGCCCGAGTTAACAAGCAAACTGAGCAAGTTGATCTTACCAATGCAAAGATGGCTATGAATCCTTTTTGTGAGATTGCAGTTGAAGAGGCCTTAACTCTAAAAGAAAGTGGCGCTGCAACCGAAACTATTGCGGTTAGTATTGGTACTGATAAAACTGTAGATACTCTTAGAACAGCTCTTGCAATGGGCGTTGATCGTGCAATCTTTATTAAAACTGAATCTGAACTTGATTTACAGCCGTTACATGTTGGTAAAATTTTGGCTAATATTATTAAGCGCGAAGAAGCCGAACTTATCATAATGGGTAAGCAAGCAGTTGATAATGATAATAACCAAACGGGTCAAATCCTATCAGGCCTTTTGGACTATTCTTTGGGTACTTTTATATCGCAATTCGATCTTAGCTCAGATGCCAGTAGTGTTGAAGTTAGTCGTGAAATAGATTCAGGAATTGAAACTAGAAAGCTTAACCTTCCAGCAATTGTAACGGTAGACTTAAGGCTTAATGAGCCTAGATATGCTTCACTCCCTAATATTATGAAGGCCAGATCCAAGCCCCTGGAGACAATCGAGCTAGATAGCCTTGGAATTGATACATCCCCGCGCATTAAAGTTATCAGTGTTGTGGAGTCAGGAACTAAAGATAGGGCCTCCAAGCAGATCAGTTCTGCTGAAGAGTTATTTTCAGAATTAAATCAAATGGGAGTTCTGTAATGTCAGCACTTATATTAATTGAACTCAACGGATCAGAAGTAAATGCATGTAGCAGAGCGGCTATCACTGCAGCCTCACAGCTTTCGGATAGCATTGACGCGCTGGTTCTAACGAACGACGCGTCAAACTCAGCATCTGTATCTAAGTTAGCTGGAATCAACTCAGTCAAAATGATTGTTGATGATGCGCTTGAGAATGCCAATGTAGAGGTAGCGAGCAAGCTAATTGCAGACGCAATGAGCGGTTATAAATACCTCGTTTCAGGCTCTTCAACTTACAGTAAAAATATTTTACCGCGCGTTGGTGCCCTTCTAGATGTTCAGCCAATATCAGACGTCTGTGAAATTAAGTCAAACAATACATTTGTGAGGCCCTTATACGCTGGAAACATTATGGCAACAGTAGAGTCTTCAGATGATACAATTATCATGACAGTTAGAGCAACTGCGTTTGAACATTCAGGCGACGGAGGTTCAGCTGAAGTTGAAGTATTGTCATCAACAATACCCGAGTCAAACTCAACCTTTATTTCACTCCAAGAATCTCAATCTGAGCGCCCTGAGTTAACAACAGCAGCAAGAATTGTCTCTGGTGGTCGCGGACTTGGATCCAAAGAGAATTTTGCTCTGATTGAGCAATTAGCAGATAAACTTGATGCAGCAGTTGGCGCTTCAAGAGCTGCCGTGGATGCAGGCTTTATCTCTAACGATTATCAAGTTGGTCAAACTGGAAAAGTAGTTGCGCCTCAGCTATACTTAGCTGTAGGAATATCTGGCGCAATTCAACATCTTGCCGGCATGAAGGACTCACAGGTCATCGTTGTTATTAATAATGATCCTGATGCACCTATGTCTAGAATGGCAGATTTGGTATGGCAGACAGATCTATTTGGCGCTTTAAAAGAATTAAACGAATATCAAGTCTAGGAAGCTAGTTAATGGAAAGAGAGTCAATTGAATATGATGTAGTTGTTGTTGGTGGGGGTCCATCTGGACTAGCATCTGCTTGCAAACTCAAACAACTCAATCCTAATCTGTCGGTATGCCTACTTGAAAAAGGCGCCGAAATCGGCTCACACATTCTTTCTGGAGCAGTATTCGAGCCTAAAACCCTCTTTGATTTATTTCCTGAAGATGCCAAGGACTGCCCAACACTTAAGACCCCTGTAGCCAAAGACGATCTATACTGGCTTACTAACAATAACAAAAGTATAAAAATACCTTCTTGGTTAATGCCAAAAAGCCTTCACAACAAAGGAAATTACATAATATCACTTGGTGAGTTATGTCAATGGATCTCTGAGAAAGCAATGGAGCTTGGCGTTGATATCTTTCCAGGCTTTCCTGCCCAAAAATACCTTACTGATGAAAGTGGAAGAGTTATTGGTATTGCAACGGGTGATATGGGAATTGACAAAGAGGGAAATCAAAAAGGCACCTATACTCCTGGAATGGACATACTTGCTAAGCAGACAATTTTTGCAGAAGGTGCAAGAGGTCACCTAGGTAAGAAGTTGATAAAAGAGTTTAATCTTGATGAGGGAAAAACTCCTCAACACTTTGCTATAGGCTTCAAAGAAGTATGGGAAGTTGATAATGATAAGCATAGTCCCGGTGATGTTGTACATAGCATGGGATGGCCTCTTAAAGGTGGAACGTCCGGTGGTGGATTCCTCTATCACTTTGACAACAACAGAATCGCTGTTGGCTTAATTGTTGATCTCAATTATAGTAATCCAAGTCATAGCCCTTTTCAAGAATTCCAGCAATTTAAACAGCATCCATCCATTAAGCAATATCTTGAATCTGGTAAGCGAGTTTCTTATGGTGCACGAGCAATCACCAAAGGCGGCATTAACTCCCTTGTAAAAATGGAGTTTGATGGAGGCATGATTGTTGGCTGTGATGCTGGAACTTTGAACCCTAGTAAGATTAAAGGTAGTCACTGTGCACTCCAATCTGGAATATTAGCCGCTGAGTATATTAATAAAGTGCTTTCAGAAGAAAACTGTGATTTTGATGACTTATTTAAAAGCAGCGCCCTTTACAAAGAGCTCTATGAGTCTAGAAACTTTAGTGCCGCTATGCACAAATTTGGTTTTTATCTTGGCGCAGCTTATAACTTTATTGAATCAAATATTTTTCGAAACAAACTTCCGTTCACTATTAAAGACGAGAATAGGGATTGCGATTCATTAACCCTTAGCAAGTCTTCGCCTATAAAAGAATACCCCACTCCAGATAACGTTTTGAGTTTTGATATTACCTCTTCTTTATTCTTGTCTGGAACGAATCATGAGGAAGACCAGCCTGTTCATTTAAAGCTTACAGATGCGTCAATCCCCTTAGCTCACAATAAAAAACTCTATGATGAGCCAGCTCAGAGGTATTGCCCCGCGGGAGTCTATGAAATAATTGAAAAAGATGGTGAAGATTATTTCCAAATTAATGCGCAAAACTGCCTTCACTGCAAGACCTGCGACATTAAAGATCCTTCACAAAATATTAACTGGGTGCCTCCTGAAGGCGGTGGTGGGCCAAATTATATTGGAATGTAAGTTTAACTACATTGATTTGCAGTAATTACCACAGTATTAACTATCTCATCCACGCTACAACCCCTAGATAAGTCATTAACTGGTTTTGCCAGCCCCTGTAGAATTGGGCCAATTGCTTTGGCTCCTGAAAATCTCTGAACCAGCTTATAACCAATGTTTGCAGCATCAAGGTTTGGAAAAATTAAGACATTTGCAGGTGGTGTAAATGAAGCCTCAGGATATTTAATTTTTAAGACCTCGTTATCTAGAGCAGCATCAAGCTGAATGTTGCCTATTATTTGAGCATCTACAAGCTTAGACTTTAAGGTATCAGTTGCATCTTTAACTTTATCAACCTCCGAGTGATTGGCACTTTGATTTGTTGAAAATGAAAGCATAGCCATCTTAGGCTCTTCCTTTAAAAACAATTTTGCCGTTTCATAGGCACTTTGGGCTATCTCTGCAAGCTCTTCAGAGTTGGGATTAATATTCATTGCACAATCTGAAAAAATCATATTTTCACCATACATTTTGTGATTCTGATCAAACGCCATCAGAAATAAACTCGATACTAGTTTACTGCCTTTAGAAACGCCAATAATTCGAAGTGCATTACTAAGAACCTCTTGGCTTGGAGTTATAGCACCCGTGACAACGCCATCAACATCGCCTCTATGAAGGGCAATCATTGCAAATACAGTTGGGTTTGATATCATTTCAAGAGCAATCTCTAAAGTAACACCCTTGTGCTTTCTTATTTCAAACAAGGTTTGGGCGTACTTGGCCTTCAAATCTTCGTTTTCACGGTTAATTGTCTCTATACCCAGAGAATGGTCTGAATTTATGTCAAAAAGCACAATTTGAGCAATTTTTTGACTCGAAAGAATTTGAGCCGCCTCTATGACTCGAGAATCACTAGATTCGGGTAATAAGATACGTGGAAATTTCGCTTTAGCCTTGTTGGATAGATCTTCTAATAACGCCATTATTCTGTCTTAATAAAGTTCATCATAGTTTACCCGAAAATTTTTTAATTCTAAATAGACTGACATCTTCATGCGCACACTTAACACATATATATGAGTATACTTAGAGCATACAGTTTAGAATAAAAGCTACATGGATCAAAAGCTTTACCAAAACGTTATAGATTATATAAACGCCAAAATAACAAGTGAAGAGCTTATGGTTGGCGATTTTATTCCATCAGAATCTCAACTATCAAAACAATTAAATGTTAGTGTTGGAACTGTTAGAAAGGCAATTGATAAACTAGAGAATAGCAATACTTTGCGTCGTTACCATGGAAAAGGAACTTGCGTACAGTCCAAGTTAGTTGCTAATAAAAATGATTACAAGAAAGAGCGTACAGATCTTGCAGCAGCTTTTCGCTGGGCTGCAAGGCTAAATATGCATGAAGCCGTTGCAAATCATTTTAGTTTAGCAGTTTCAGATGATGGCTCTAAATTTCTTTTAAACCCAATTGGAATGCACTTCTCACAGATCTGTGCAAGCGACCTTATTCTTGTTGATTCAAATGATGAATCTACAATGTCTAAGCCTAATGCTCCAGACCCAACTGCTTGGGCAATTCACGGCGCTTTGCATAGAAATAATCCTCAAGCAAGGTGTATTCTTCATGTCCATCCTAAGTACGCAACAATTTTATCCTGCTTAGAGGATAAAACTATGAAGCCGATTGATCAAAATACTATGCGCTTTTATGAAAAAGTATCGATAGATTATGAATATAGCGGCATGGGTCTTGGTGAAGAAGCAGAGAGATTAAGCACCATATTAGGTGATAACTCGGTAATGTTAATGGGTAACCATGGCGTTCTAACTGCTGCAAAAACAGTTGCCAAAGCATTTGATGACCTTTTTTATTTTGAGAGGTCCTGTGAAACGCTCATTGGCGCTTACCAAACAGGCAAAGCATTGCACCAAGTATCACACGAGATTGCCACAAAAACTGCCGCGCAATGGCAAAAATATGACGCATCAGATATGCATTTTGATGCTTTAAAAAGAATTTTAGATAAGGAAGAAGCAGACTATAAAGATTAGGCTTGTTTGATAGTATTTTTTTTTGATAAGGAGTTCAAATGCCAAGTAATAACATTTCATTAGACGTTGATTATGTCAAAGCACAGTTTCCAGCTTTTAGTGAACCGAAAAGTTCCAAATGGTCATTCTTTGAAAATGCAGGAGGAAGCTATGTTCCTACTAACGTTATTGAGCATTTAACCCATTTTATGACCTCTACTAAAGTTCAGCCGTACGCTGAATTTGATACTTCTGCCATTGCTGGTGACAATATGGATCAAGCCACCAAACTTTTTGCTGAGATGATCAATGCAAAGACAGATGAAATTATTATTGGTGGTTCAACAACAATAAATATGTATGTCCTTTCTAATGCGATGAGAGCTCTTCTAAAGCCTGGTGATGAAGTGATTGTAACCAATCAAGATCATGAGGCTAATATTGGTGCATGGAGAAGACTAGCAGAGCATGGAATGATTATTAAAGAATGGCAAATCAACCCAAAAACAGCTGAACTTGACATTGATGATTTAAAATCTTTGCTGTCTAATAAAACTAGGCTTGTTGCAGTAACTCATTGCTCAAATATTGTTGGCTCAATAAATGACCTTAAGTCGATTGCAAAATTGGTTCATGAGTATGACGCTTATATTG
>OJEF01000686.1_pt1 | contig 11133 bp, 11 predicted proteins | sample 1593041 | NCBI WGS metagenome assembly OJEF01 (sample SAMN05416790, study PRJEB24817) | seawater metagenome | isolation source: Sea water | place: Canada:Atlantic | collected 2013-11
TTACGAGAGAGGCGTAACCGCTATTGATGCGTACTTTCGGCGCTGTTTCGGGGTTTAGCTCGACTTTCCATTTCCCCGAAGTGCTGTCCTTGCTTACAATTACATCTGGCACGACATAGCTGGTCGAAGGCGGGCAGATGCTCGATCCTGGTCTAGGGTTCAAGCTCTCTACAATGGTAATTGCTTCGCTTAACTCGGCCTCTTTAAGCTTCGTTCGTCGCATGAGCTGCGCGTAGTCACGATTGCCGAGAAGATCTATGTGTTCGCTGATCACAAGCTTGGCATTGCTAACCGCTTTCTCATTCCCAGGAAAATCGATCTGTCCAAGTTGTAGCATGAGGCATTCGGAAAGGTCTCTATAACCGACGCCAATAGGATCGAACTGCTGAACACGGTGGAGAACGGCGACTATCTCATCTATTTCTATTTCTAAGTCGCTATCGAAGCCGCTGTGTATGGATTCTAGATCGGCAGTGAGCATGCCGTTACTATCGATAGCATCAATAATTGCCAGGGCGATCGAAGCGTCCTGCTCAGACATGTGAGTTAGATTGAGCTGCCACAGAAGGTGGTCTTGCAATGTGTCTTCGGCACTGGTGCGAGATTCGAAGTCAGTCGAATCTCCCTCAAAGGAGCTCGAAGCCGAGGAGGTGCCTGAGTAGACGTCATCCCAATTGGATTCTACATCGAGGTCGCTGGAGATGTCGCTCTGCCAATCTTTGTCGTCGCTATTTAATTCGGCGTTGTCTTTGGTCGTAGTGTTAGCTTCCGCTTCTTTGGCTTCTTTGGCTGCTTTCGGATCTGTGGTTGAAGAGCTATCAGCCGGGGTTGGGATGCCATCGTCTTCGTAATTTTCGATAAGCTCCAACATCGGGTTGGATTCTAACACTTGGTGGATTTCTTGCTGAAGGTCGAGTGTCGAGAGTTGCAGAAGTCGAATAGCTTGCTGCAGCTGAGGAGTCATGGTCAGTTGCTGACCGAGCTTGAGCTGGAGCGAAAGTTTCATGAGGAATGCATCTTAATATTAAGACCGAGTGGAAAAATTAGTAATACTTTAAGACTCTTGGAGCCGGCTAACTGATAATAGAGTGGCTGATTATAGCAAGATTCATGCCTGCTTTGCATAGCCTTTCGACAGGTATTTGCGGTGCGGTTTTCGTTGATTTTATTTTAGTTCTTGGAACTGGATTAAAGGTTCTCTGAGGGAGCTTGTTTCCACAAAAATAGCTATATTTGAAACTGATCGCCAAGGTAAACTTCTCTAACTTTTTCATTAGATAGGATGGCCGCGGCATTTCCTTCGGCAATGATCTGCCCCTCACTCACGATGTAAGCCTTTTCGCAAATATCTAAGGTCTCGCGAACATTGTGATCAGTGAGGAGTATGCCGATGTTGCGAGCCTTGAGCTGTTGAATTATCTGTTTGATATCGCTCACGGAAATAGGGTCCACTCCGGCGAATGGTTCGTCCAACAAGATAAACTTTGGATCGGTTGCTAAGGTTCGCGCAATCTCTGTTCTTCTGCGCTCGCCACCAGATAGGCTCATGCCCTTGTTATGCCGAATATGTTGTATGTTGAATTCCTCAAGTAGCGATTCCAGTTTGCTTCGCTTCTCGGCGCTAGTAAGGTTTTTGCGCGTTTCTAAAATAGCAAAAATATTATCTTCAACGCTCAGCGTACGAAAGATGGAGGAGTCTTGTGGAAGATAGGCGAGGCCATGGCTGGCTCGTTGATGCATAGGGGCATCGGTGATGTCGTCATTCCCAAGCAGTACCTTACCGTTATCGGTAGGGACTAGCCCTACAATCATATAGAAACAGGTGGTCTTGCCTGCGCCGTTTGGGCCTAACAGTCCTACTATTTCACCCTGCCGTATGGAAATTGAGACATCGCGCACGACTTCTCTTTTCTTATAGCTTTTAGCAAGGTTTTGGGCTTCTAACATATTATTATCAATTCGAGGTGTTAAATTCGCCGCTGCAAGGGCCTTGTGAATCGCGCATGAGGTCTAGCTCGGCGATGTAAGTGATCGCGCTGCACTTAAAATTAGAGGTTGGTGATTCAATGACAGCCTCCCCAACGAGTTCAACTACTGTAGCGCCATCACTTTCGTCAGTGTAGAACGTGATGCTGTTGCTGGAGCCCTTCACTGGTTCATCGCTAGAATCGAGTTGTTGCTGATAGTACACCGGAGTTCCAACAACAGTAACCTTGCTGACTTCTCCGCTGCTCATTACGGTTTCGATTGTGGCTGTGTCTCCGCGGATCTCCATACTGCCTCGAGTAATTATTACGTTGTCAGACATCTCCATTAAACGAATATCGCCTACTATGCTCATGCGCGAACCACCATCTGCACTTACCAGCAATTCCTGGTCCTTGTCCGCCTCTAGAGAGAAAGAGCTTGTAATAGACAAGTAGCCAAGGGTGATGATCAATACAATCATCGATGGGGAGGTGCCTCTAATTTGTCGCTTGTTCATACCGGCCTCTAATTTCACGCAGGAAGGTGATTTCGTCAGTTCTGAGCTTAGCTATCATGCCTATAGACGATAGTTGAAGCGCTGAGGTTACAACTGACACTGGCTGATCAGTTTCTAGTATCTCTGACTCTGGATTCAGCGTTAGGAATTCGGTGGACATCAACATTCTATTGCCGAATTCATCGAGACTGTAGACTTGAACATCACCGAGTAGTTCTATCTTTTCGACTGTCCCGTCGGCGCTTGTTTCGGCGGCGGGAATCCTGCCCGAGTTTGCTGCGATGTTCCAGCGCGAATCGCCATTTTGATACAGGCGAACGAAAGGCTTTTCAAGCTCAGTGCTGTCATCATTGTAGTGAACTTGGCGCTGTGCCTGTAGAGTGTAGTTTACATTGCCTTGCGAATCGTAAAGTATTGTATTGATGCCTTCGGAATAAGCACTGAAGTCTAGGCTTGAACTGGTGATAGGAGCGTCTGCTTCATTGCTCAAGGTATCAAACGAATTTATGCCGACGAACAGGGCTATTGCGATTACTCCTGGAACAATAATGAGGCCTATCCTTTGCATAATTTGTTCGCGCTTGGAATTGGTTGCAAGTAGTTGAAGCCTAACACGAATTTGCGGCTTTGGTGGTCCAAATTATCGGGTGAGTCATCGGGCTCTAGCGCTGAGAAAAGGCTAGTGATTGGCTTGTGCATTTAAGATGAAATCAGTAATTTCCCTGACTGCACCTTCGCCGCCGCCGCGTGCGGTGATCGCGCTTACCGCCCCTTTTACATCGGGGTGAGCGCCAGGAACTGAGAAGCTTAATCCAACGGCTTGTAGCACTGGCAGGTCAGGCAGGTCATCTCCTGCATAAGCAATAGCGTGTGCTTCAATTCCCTTATTAGCAATTATTTCTTTTAGGACATCGATTTTATCTTCGCGGCCCTGATAAAGGATATCTATGCCTAGATCGGCGGCACGCTTAGTGACTATATTTGATTTTCGCCCAGTGATAATTCCGACAGGTATGCCCGCCAGCAGCAGCATTTTTATGCCGTGGCCATCTAGGCTGTGGAAGGCTTTGCTTTCCTCGCCTGAATTGGAGAAATAGAGCCTGCCATCGGTGAGGATACCATCAACATCGAGTAGTAGTAGTTTGACCTTGCTGGCAGATTCGATAGCCTTTTCTTCACTGTTACTAAAAATCATAGAATCCATCCAGGCTAAACTACGTTCGACTGTAGTAGGTCATGCATTTTCAACATGCCCTCCACCGGTTGAGACTCACTCTTAACGATTAGCACATACACATTCGACTCTTGCATTATTCTAGCCGCTTCCGCTGCAAGAGCATTGGCGTCAATGTATTTAAAACTTGGCGACATAACTTCGTCGATGGTGATTGTTTGTATATTTTTTCCGGAATCTATCGTGCGTCGTAAATCCCCGTCTGAGAAGACGCCAAGAAGATTTCCACTTTCATCTACTATAGTTGTTAGACCAAAGCCTTTGCTGCTCATTTCAAGTAGTGCTTCAGGAAGGGATGTGCCGGTCATGACTTTCGGAATAGCATCGCCAGAGTGCATAACATCTCGTACTTTTACTAAGAGGCGTCTGCCAAGATTTCCACCTGGATGAGAGATGGCAAAGTCATCGCGAGTAAAGCCGCGAGCTTCTAGTAAGGCCATTGCTAATGCATCGCCAAGTACTAGTGCAGCGGTAGTACTCGATGTTGGAGCTAGCCCGAGGGGGCAGGCTTCCTCATCCACTGCTGCATCTAAGTTTGCCGACGCAGCCTCAGCCAATTCAGACTGCTTGTCGCCAGTTAAGCTTACTAGGGGAATGCCTTTTCGTTTCAGTATCGGCAGCAGGGATAATATTTCCCCTGTGGTACCTGAATTTGATATCGCGAGCACAACATCTTGGGCGGTTATCATGCCTATATCGCCGTGACTGGCCTCAGCTGGGTGTACGTACATGGCTGTGGTGCCGGTACTGGCAAGCGTGGCGGCTATTTTCTTACCAATATGACCGGATTTGCCCATGCCGATCACCACTACGCGCCCTTCACAAGCCAATATAATCTCGCAGGCCTTAACGAAGTCCGCATCGATGCGGTTGAGCAGTTTACTGATGGCAGCGCTCTCTATCTCTATAGTTCTTAGAGCGCTGGAAATGAGGGGGGAATCGGAGTTCATAGTGACCAGATTATACCTTAGGCGAGTGCGTCAGACTACTTTGGAGAGAGTCTGTTTAAATCTGGTAAAGCATGACGCTAAACCAGCCAAGATAGAGCGACATGAAAACAGCGCCATTGAATCTGCTGATCATCTTGCCCTTCTTGACGCCTGTATAGCAGAAGTAGGCTAGCATGAGAGTAAGTATTAGTACGCCAGTAAAGTCTCGATAGAGGAGCGCAGGTTCGATCGCGCCTGCTGCAAACAAGCCGGGGAAAGGCAGTACTGCGAGTAAATTTAGAATGTTCGATCCAACAATGTTGCCAATCGCAAGGTCATGATGCCCTTTCAGGACGCAGGTGACCGATGCGGCTAATTCGGGAAGACTAGTCCCTAGAGCGACAACGGTAAGGCCGATGATCGCCGTAGAGACGCCAAGAGACTCGGCAATAGATGTGGCTGCTGCCACGAGAGCCTCTGCGCTCAATACTAGGAGTGCGAGCCCTAATACCATATAGGCAGCAGCTTGCAGGCTATTTACCTCGCCAATATTTTCGTCATTGAGATCTGCTGGCGATCCTGTCTTAACCTTCTTGCGGAATAACCTATAGCCAAAATAGATGGTAATGAGTATGAATACTATGGCATCGAATACGCCAAGGAAGAGATCCAAAAATAAAATACCGGTAACGAAGGTGACGAGAAGCAGCGCTGGAATTTCTTTGCTGACTAGCGACTCAGGTGGCTTAAGTGGGCTAATCATTGCAGCAACGCCGAGAGCCACCCCTATATTGAAAAGGTTGGAGCCCAGCGCATTGCCGATAGCCAATTCTGGCTTACCGTTAAGCGAAGAAACAGCTGAAGAAAAAATTTCAGGGGCTGACGTGCCGAACGCAACGATAGTGAGGCCAATCATCAATGGGGAAACCCCAAAGTGTCGCGCGAGGACTGACGCGCCAAATACAAACTTGTCCGCTCCCCAGATTAAACCAATAAATCCGAGAACGATGATGACCGTGTCGAGAAACATATACGAAGTATTCTTAATGCCGAGAAGAAGCGGCCAATTAGAAGATTCTTTGGGGAGCTTTGCAAGTAATAATTTATTGAACTGTGCATTTCATGTAAACTGCCCAACTGCTCTATAGAGGTTCAGTCCGCATTCAGCTCTTTTTCTGTATTTTAGTGCTGTAGGTATTCCCTTAGCGGGTTCTAGGACTTAGCTTGGAGTAACGATTAAGGATAAGCAAATGAAATCATTGAATAAATTCGTAGTTGCCCTCGCCTTTGTGGGGATGTTGCCAGCACTCAGCTATGGACAACAATACACGGCTGTTGAAACGGCTGAGATTGGGGTAATGAACCTATTGAGTACGGTACAGGAGTCTCGCGGACTATTTCTTACTGATCGAGATAGCTACTTCGGGGCTATTGAGGAAGTGCTCAATTCTATAGTGGATTTCAATGCTGTCGCGGTGGTGGTTATGAACCGCTATGCCGAATCCGCAAGCGACGCGCAGAAGGATCGTTTTGCCGATATATTAAGGGCAACGCTGACGCGTTTTTACGGCGCTTCCTTGGTTTCCTACGAAGGGCAAGAATTAGCCTTCCTTCCATCAAATAATGCAGATGCCGATCCGCGTGCCGATACCATAGTAGGTATGGAGCTGCGTGGTGGTGATACTAATTTGCAGTTGCAGTATCAAATGTTTCTTAATGAAAACGATGAGTGGAAACTCAAGAATCTTAGCTTAGTTGGCATCAATTTGGGTAGACAGTACTTTACTCAATTTTCAGCGTTGATGGGTCAGAATAACAATGATATCGATGCCGTATTAGATAACTGGAAGTAAGTCGGAGTATTAGATTGGACGCTAGTCAGATTACCACTTTGCTTGATGTAGAGCTTTCCGATTGTCAGGTGACCGTTGATGGCGGCGATGGCAAATATTTTGTAACAGTCATAGGCGATGTGTTCGAAGGATTTAATGCCGTAAAACGGCAACAAACCATTTACAAAATTTTGAACGAGCACATAACCAGTGGAGCCATTCACGCAGTCACTATGAACCTGATGACTGTGAACGAAAGCCAGGCCTCCTGAATACACATTTTTCCCGCCGAGAAAATCAATGGACAAATTACTAATCAAGGGAGGCGTAAGCCTTCAGGGCGAGATTCGAATTGCAGGCGCAAAGAATTCCGCTCTACCTATTCTGGCGTCTACTCTCCTTACTCGCGAAACGGTGCAGATTTGTAATTTACCGCATTTGTTCGATATCACTACGATGATCGAATTACTTGGGTGTATGGGCGTGGAGCCTGTAATCGACGAGAAATTGAATGTCGAAGTGAATAGCAGCACGATCAAACATTTTAGCGCGCCCTATGAGTTGGTTAAAACAATGCGGGCATCGATCTTGGTGTTGGGGCCATTATTAGCGCGCTATGGCGAGGCAGAAGTTGCGCTGCCAGGCGGTTGTGCTATAGGTAGCCGGCCAGTAAATCTCCATATTTCGGCCTTGCAGTCAATGGGTGCGGATATTGTGGTCGAGGACGGTTACATCAAAGCTTCTGTTGAAGGAAGGCTGAAGGGTGCTCATATCTTTATGGACATCGTAACTGTAACGGGAACAGAGAATGTCATGATGGCAGCTACTCTGGCAGATGGCGTGACCATTATTGAGAACGCAGCGCGGGAGCCTGAGGTTGTAGATCTAGCCAATTGTTTAGTGAAGATGGGCGCGATTATATCGGGGCAGGGCAGCGATACTATTACAATTACAGGCGTGAAAGAACTCCACGGTTGTAGCTACTCGGTGATGCCGGATCGCATCGAGACGGGCACCTATTTAATTGCTGCTGCAGCAACGCGCGGGCATATTAAGGTTAAAGATACGCGGCCTGATATTCTCGAAGCGGTGCTTAGCAAATTGGAGCAGGCCGGCGCCGACATAAAGGTGGGCGATAACTGGATCGAATTGAACATGCATGGCAAGCGTCCTAAGTCTGTATCCCTGCGAACAGCTCCTTACCCTGCTTTCCCTACGGATATGCAGGCACAATTTACCGCGCTTAATGCGATAGCAGATGGTACTGGATCGATCACGGAAACTGTTTTCGAGAATCGTTTCATGCACGTTCACGAAATGAATCGAATGGGCGCCGATATAGCAGTAGAAGGAAATACCGTTATAGTAAAAGGGGTCGATGCATTAAAAGGCGCGCCAGTTATGGCGACAGACCTGAGAGCTTCGGCAAGTCTAATCATCGCTGGGCTAGTATCCGAAAACGAAACTGTTGTGGATCGCATTTATCATATCGATCGCGGCTACGAGTGTATCGAAGAGAAACTTCAGCTTCTAGGTGCTACGATCCGGCGGGTGCCTTCTTAAAGGGTACTAACAATCTGCTGATACTGTGCCTTCTCATGAAACTTATTCAAAAAAACGCTATTCAATATGAACTCTGATCAACTTGTCATAGCCCTAACCAAGGGCCGTATCTTGGATGAAGTGCTGCCCTTATTTGAGCAGGCCGGCATTGTGCCCGCTGAAGATATTAGCAAGAGTCGCAAATTAATCTTCGACACCAATTCCCAGAACATCAAACTCATGGTGATCAGGGGCAGTGATGTTCCAACCTATGTAGAGTTTGGCAGCGCAGACATGGGAGTTGTAGGTAAAGACCTGTTGCTTGAGTACGGAGATGAAGGGTTCTACGAGCCATTGGATCTTAAGATGGCAGCTTGCCAGATGATGACTGCAGGGCCGGTCAATGCTAAACCAGTACAAGGCAGATTAAAGGTGGCGACGAAGTTTACCAATATTGCCAAGAAGTATTTTGCAGAGCAAGGTAGACAGATTGATCTTATCAAATTAAACGGCGCGCTCGAATTGGCACCAATGATGGGTTTGGCCGATGCCATTGTAGACATCGTGGATACAGGAAAAACTCTAAAGGCTAATGGCCTGGAGCCGCTCGAGTTGATTGCGCAGATTAGTTCGCGAATTATCGTGAACAAGGCATCGATGAAAATTAAGAATACCCAGATACGAGCAATTTTGGCTCAACTGGCCGACGCAGTGGACAAGAAGTAAAGAACGCTTTTTCAAAGACAGTTACCTCCTGACTTTCACCTTCTGACAAGCACTATCTATCATGCCCAATAGCAATATTACTCTTAATCGTCTGAATACATCTGAGCCTGACTTTGAGAATCGCCTCGCGAAGTTATTGCAGCGCGATATGATCGTATCCGACGAAGTTACTACTATCGTTAGCGACATTCTGCAACAGGTAAAGACTCGAGGCGATGCTGCGGTGTTGGAATATACGAATCAATTCGACTTCGGCGCAGAATCAATGGGCGATCTATTGGTGTCTCCTGAGCAGATGCAGGAAGCTCTGGATAGCATCTCAAAGGAGCAGCGCGATGCGCTAACCCATGCTGCCGGGCGAATAAGGACCTATCACGAGAAACAAAAACAGGATTCATGGACCTATGAAGAAGCCGGTGGTTCAGTTTACGGTCAGAAGATAAGCCCACTGAGGCGGGTGGGCGTGTATGTCCCTGGGGGAAAGGCGAATTATCCATCGTCTATGCTTATGTTAGCGATCCCAGCTCAGGTTGCTGGCGTGAAAGAAATAACTGCCACAGTTCCTACCCTCTACGGTGAAGAAGGACGGCTCGTGTTTGCAGCCGCCGCTCTTGCTGGCGTCACACAGCTGTATACCATCGGTGGGGCACAGGCTATAGCAGCGCTTGCCTATGGCACACAGACGATCGAGAAAGTAGATAAAATAGCCGGCCCGGGAAATATTTTCGTTACCGTGGCGAAGAAGCTAGTCTTCGGCGAAGTGGGTATCGATATGATAGCTGGCCCCTCCGAGCTTACGATTATCTGCGACGGTAAGACGAATCCAGATTGGATTGCGATGGACCTGTTCTCTCAAGCGGAACATGACGAGCAAGCACAGTCTATATTGATTGCTAGTGATGCGAGCTTCCTCGAAGAGGTAAAGGAAAGTATCGATAGATTGCTGCCTACTATGAGCAGGCGCGAGATCATCTGCGAATCGATGAGTAACCGAGGTATCTTCATTCAGGTAAAGGATTTGCAGGAGGCTGCCCAGGTTAGCAATCTCATTGCGCCGGAGCATTTGGAGATTTCTGTGGAAGATCCCGATGCCTTATTAGACTCAATTGACAATGCTGGAGCAATTTTTATGGGTCGTTACAGTGCTGAGGCCTTGGGCGACTACTGTGCTGGCCCGAGTCACGTCTTGCCGACCTCCGGTTCTGCCAAATTCTTTTCGGCATTGGGTGTGTATGACTTTCAAAAACGCAGCTCAATCATCAATTGCTCCGAGGCGGGAGCGCAAGTGTTGGCAGGTACCGCATCCATCCTCGCGCGAAACGAACACCTTGAGGCGCATGCGCTTTCTGCCGAGTACCGCCTGAAACGCTCTGACAATTAGAAAACACAAGAGTCTTACTGTAAATCGTTAGGGCTCGATGATAATGGCTTGGCCAAATCCCAATGTAGTAGGTAGAACGAACTCCTGCCCGTCGCGATAGATTTGAATGTATATCGAATCACCAGGCTTTTTGTTGCGAACCTCCATCATGATGTTCTGACCATCTATTACCGATGTCTCCTCGACCATGGTGATGACGTCGCCGGGTAATATGCCTGCCCGTTCCGCTGCGCCACCCTCATCGACGCTCTCCACTAACATGCCGCGAATATTGTCTATGCCGAAGAATAGCTGACTCAATTGGGCGTTCAGTGCTTCTCCGGTAATCACGCCCAGATAACCGGCGTTAGCCTCGACGGCTTGATCCGCCATTTCTTGAAATGCAGCGATGGCGTGGCTAGCTGGAGTGGCGAAACCGATGCCTTCGAAATTGCCCGACTCCGAAAATATTGAGGAATTTATACCTACGAGTTCACCGTGTGAGTTAATGAGAGCACCTCCGGAGTTGCCTGGATTGATAGCCGCATCGGTTTGAATAATGCCAGGGGCATTCTCTGAATTTTTAGTTAGCGCGCTGATAATCCCCTGCGAGACGGATTGGCCAATGTTGCGCGGGTAACCGATAGCGAACACGATATCGCCTACGTCCAGCGATGTTTCGTCACCTATCTGGATAGGGCTCAGGTTGTCCATATTAATATGCAGCACGGCTAAGTCGCTTGCCTCATCCCAAGCTACGACGCTGGCCGAAATTTTTCTACCATCGTTGAGCGTGACCTGTGCATCGAACGCATCGAAAAGGGTGTCGACAACGTGAAGGTTAGTCAAAATGAATCCGCTCTCGCTGACAATGACTCCAGACCCGAGGCTTGCTCTCTCTCCCAGATACAAATTCACGCGATCTTCTGAGGTTCGCTCAATAGATTCGACATTGACGTTAGTCGCGTTAATTGCAACCTGTCTCTTATACACATCTGACGCTGCCGACGAATAGAGAGGTGTAG
>OJEF01000689.1_pt1 | contig 11117 bp, 7 predicted proteins | sample 1593041 | NCBI WGS metagenome assembly OJEF01 (sample SAMN05416790, study PRJEB24817) | seawater metagenome | isolation source: Sea water | place: Canada:Atlantic | collected 2013-11
TATACAAAGCAGCGAAAGAAAAGGGCCTACCAACTCAAATATACTACCACCAAAATGGACATGGTGGACCACCACCAATGATCTTAATGAATCGATGGTTTACGAGATATTTACATGGTATAGAAAATGGGGTTGAGCAAGACGCTAGAGCATGGATAGTGCGTGAAAATGACACTAGAGACAACCCTACACCTTATCAAGAATATCCGAATCCTGAGGCTGAAGAGGTACAACTATACTTGACTAAGGGTGCCCCTAAAACTGGAATGCTACGAATCGAGGAGTCAAAACTTCAAGGAATTGAGCAATTGGTGGATAATTACTCTTTTTCAGGTACCTCACTGGCGCAAGCAGAAATAACCAACCACAGATTGCTCTATGTAACTCCTGTTTTGACAGAAGCTGTTCATATTTCAGGTACAGCTAAGGTGTCTATAACCCTTTCTAGTAGCAAGCCCGCGGCAAATCTCTCTGTTTGGCTGGTTTCACTTCCCTGGACGGAAGGACGGAGGTCAAAGATGACCGATAATATCATCACGCGAGGCTGGGCAGATCCTCAAAATCATCACTCAATAACCCAAAGTGAACCCTTAGAAGCTGGTCAGTTTTATGAGGTCAATTTTAATTTAATGCCGGATGATCAGATAATCCCTAAGGGCCAAAAAATAGGTCTCATGGTATTTTCTAGTGATAAAGAATTTACACTATGGCCTGAGCCAGGAACTGAACTTATGGTTGACTTGGATGCAACAACCCTCACATTACCTATTGTGGGAGGAATTCAATCATACACTAATGCAATAAAGGTTAAGTAGTGCTTTTGGGTTTTTATAAACCCCGGTGCCTAAGGAATTGACTTCAATGGAACAGATGTACCCAATTGTGATTAAACGAATTCTCCAACCACTGCTGTTGGGACTATTAGTCTTGACTTGCTTAGGGGGTTGTCGTGTTGATGACGCTGTTTCTGAAATCGAATTAAACACCGATTGGCTTTTTAAAAGTCGCAAGGATACCCTTTGGGCAAAAGCCTCTGTTCCAGGCACAGTACATACTGACTTGTTGTCTAATGGTAAAATAGAGGATCCTTATTACAGACTGAATGAACACGACGTACAATGGATCGATAAGTTAGATTGGGAGTATAAAACGACTTTTAACCTTACCGAAAAAGACCTATCGAAACAACACATCGCACTCGACTTTTTAGGCTTAGACACCTATAGTAGTATTTACTTGAATGACACACTGATACTCCAAACGGATAATATGTTTCGGAGCTACGCGATAGAGGTAAAGCACCTACTGACCATTGGCGTTAATAAGCTACATATAGTATTTGATTCTCCCATTAAAATAGGCATAGAGAAATATGATACTAATGGTTTTGTCATACCTGTTTCTGGCAACGATTTATCTGTGATTGGCAAAGTAGAGCAACAGAAAAAAGTGAGTGTCTTTACCCGCAAAGCGGGTTACCATTTTGGATGGGACTGGGGCCCTAGGCTTGTAAGTTCAGGAATCTGGAGACCAATAAAACTACGGAGCTGGGACCACCATAAAATTGACGATTTATTTATCCAGCAGGACAGTATTGGCAAAAAAGCACACTTGACGGCATTTATGGAAGTTGACGCCTCGTTTAATGGAAAAACAGCTGAAGTAGAATTGTTTGTTAATGACAAGCGGGTAAAAACATTTAGAACGTCACTCACAGGCGGAATAAACCAACTTGAGATCCCTTTTGAAATCGAAAAACCCATGCGTTGGTGGCCTAACGGAATGGGCGAGCAAATTTTATATAAAGTAGAAGCTAAGTTGACCTCTGGCGGTCATGTAGACCGTAAATGGCATAACATTGGTCTACGTACGTTAGAATTAGTCCGAGAGCCAGACAGCATGGGCGTGTCATTCTATTTTAAGGTTAATGGGTATCCCGTCTTTATGAAAGGGGCGAACTATATCCCACAAGACGTCTTTTTGCCTCGAGCAAAAACCGAGAATTATGAACATATTTTATCCTCTGCGAAGCAGGCCAACATGAACATGCTTCGCGTTTGGGGAGGTGGAATCTATGAAAGTGACGAGTTCTATCAGTTATGTGATGAAAAAGGACTGCTAGTTTGGCAGGATTTCATGTTTGCCTGTGCCATGTATCCCGGAGACAAAGCTTTTCTTGAGAATGTAAAACAAGAGGCCATACAAAATGTAAAGAGACTGAGAAATCACAGTTCCATTGCCTTATGGTGCGGAAATAACGAAATAATACAAGCCTGGGAAAACTGGGGCTGGAAGGATGATGTAGCAAATAAACAGTCACAGGACGTGGTGGATGTCCTGTGGAAATCCTATGATGATCTCTTCCATACGCTGTTACCTGAAGTCATAGCTGCCTATGATCCAACCCGAGCGTATTGGCCTTCTTCACCGGGTAGTGACTTTGGCAAAGATGAGTCTATGGACAAAGGAGACGCCCATTATTGGTGGGTATGGTGGGGTAAAAAGCCTTTTGAGAACTATAACACAGAGATACCACGCTTTATGTCAGAGTATGGTTTTCAATCATTTCCGGCATTATCTACGGTGAAGAAATATGCACTTCCACAGGAATATGACATCTATTCCGAAGTAATGAAATCGCATCAAAGGTCGAGTATAGGTAATGAAACCATTGAAGAGTATTTGCTGAGGGATTACCGTAAGCCAAAGGATTTTGAAAGCTTCCTTTACGTGAGCCAATTATTACAAGCACATGGTATTACGATTGGTATTGAAGCCCACAGAAGAAATAGAGACCGTTGTATGGGCAGTCTTTATTGGCAAATTAATGACTGTTGGCCCGTAGCATCCTGGTCCAGTATAGATTACTATGGCACGTGGAAAGCATCGCAATATGCTGCAAAAAAATCGTTTCAAAACCTGTTGATCAGTACGGAAAACAATCAGGACAATATTGATTTTTACGTCATATCAGATACTTTGCAAGACCTGCCCGGTAGCCTGAATATTCGCTTGATAGATTTTCACGGAAATGTGATGGCACAATGGGGAAAACAACTGGTGGTAAAAGCGAATTCCTCTAACCTGTACTTTACTGTACCTAAAGATTCGTTTTCAGACCATCCTGATGGCCAGAATATGCTTTTGGAGGCCCAATTCAATTCATTAGATGGTAAAAAAGTGATTTCCGAAAAAATAGTCTATTTAACAGCTTTCAAGGATTTAGATCTACCAACGCCTCAAATCTCTTATGAGGTTAACGAGCTTCAAGATCATTTCCAGGTTGTAATACGAACGCAAAAGCTGGCTAAAAATGTTTTTGTTTCAGCAGGGTCTGGCTTGAATTTTTCAGATAATTATTTTGATATGCTCCCGAACACCACGAAAACTATCACCGTTAAGAAAGATGATTTAGCAGATCTCAAATCATTCCGAGTCAAACTCAATGTGACCAGCTTAGTAGATACTTATTAATTGGACTTATGCGCAAGGTTGACAGTCGATCGCTTGGTGTACCTTTGATGGCATTATTAGCCCAACTATTTTGAAAAACTTCCGAGAATTAGGTATCAGTTCAAGCTTTGTAAAAGGACTTACCGAATTAAATATTATTGAACCGACCTATATCCAGGCTGAAGTCATTCCCGTATTATTGGCTGGAGCAACAGATGTCGTCGCTCAAGCTCAAACAGGCACAGGAAAGACCGCTGCGTTTGGATTGCCCTTATTGGAGCAAATAGACCATACTATGGGCGCAGTACAAGGCTTAATTCTTTGTCCCACAAGAGAATTGGCCCAACAAGTTGCCAAGCAACTATTCAAATTCACAAAGTATTCTGATAAAATATTTACTGAATCAGTATATGGCGGAGAGCACATAGAACGACAAATGATAGCCTTGAGACGCACCACACACATTGTCGTCGCGACACCAGGCCGGTTGATCGATTTAGTTCAACGTAAGGCAGTAGATTTGAGTGCTGTTAAAACCGTAGTGTTAGATGAAGCTGACGAGATGCTCAGCATGGGTTTTAAAAAGGAATTAGATGAGATTTTGAGTTTTCTTCCTGCTGTTGAAAACAAGTGGCTATTCTCCGCGACCATACCTCATGGGATCCAAGAAATTATTTCCGAACACCTCGCGGAAGATGCTTTGCGTATTGAAGTTAAGCATGGCGACATCGTTAATAATAAAATTTCACATCAATACGTAATCTGTGAAGACTCAGATAAATTATATGCATTACAGCAATTTTTAAAATCGGAGCAAGAAAACAGAGGAGTGATCTTTTGTAAAACAAAGGCGGCGGCCAAAAGGCTTTCCCTTCAATTGATTGCGAAAAACATTGCAACAGATGCCATTCATGGTGATCTACTTCAGAAAGAACGTGATAAAGTGATGCGCGCCTTTAAAAACGAAAGTTTGCGCGTTCTTGTAGCTACAGATGTCGCTGCACGTGGTATTGATATCTCTGATCTCAGCTTCGTTGCCCATTACCAACTACCAGAAAGTGACGAATATTATACACATCGCAGTGGCAGAACCGCACGTGCAGGTAAAGAAGGCGTTTCTATGTGCTTTGTGAACTCTTACGAGTACAGAACTCTGCACACGTATGAACAAAGCCTAGGTATAAAATTTACACAGGTAAAAGAGGTACGCTAACATCAGAGCACCCACTAATGACATTCCATTAATGTCTATGTTCGATCACTCTACAAACGATGGTTATGAAAGAAAATAACGTACATAATTATATTGGCGAAGTCCTAAAAAACATGCCTGATGGCTGGTTAAACCTAACTACCCATCGGTTAGATATTTATGATGAGCAATTGGCTAAAGTTCAATTCTTAGAGCATTTCGAGCACTTATTTAATGATCTAAATTCTGAGACATCAGCACTAAACGCATTACCTACTGCCTTTGATTATATCCGACTAGGTCATCCACTATCTTGTGTACTAGAATGGGTAATTGCGCGTTTGAACAGCCTAGATCCAAACAACATCATCAGCTTTTCCTCCAAAACAATTCCTGTTTTAGCTATTCTAAGAGCTAATTTATTAGAAGGTAAAGACACGTTGATCACCTATTCCGGTGAATTACCAGATGCACTAGACCTCCATATACTTAGAAATGTATATGGATATACTTTTGATTTAAAGTACGTTAACAATGTTAGCGAGATTCCTGCATTCCACGGAAGTACCATTTTTATTACGCAGCAAGAAGATCTTTATACGTTAGATCTTACACCTAGCATAGACTTTTTTATCACCATACATCCCCATACAGGTAGCGTTTTATCCGTAAATGGCGCACATAATGAACGCTACATATCTGATATACAACATGTACGTCGAAGAGAGTCTATTGCTATGACGCCGGCTAATTGTCTGGCTACGTTGCGAAATCTTAACAAAACATCCTCCATTGAGATGGATCGTAACGCTTTTGAGACTCATAAGGCACAGGTCTTAGAGACTATTAAAAGTATCACAGGCACTCCAACAAAAGCAGTCATAGGATCCAGTGGTTTATCCATTCAGTACGCAATAATGATGGGGCTAATTCACGATGCATCTGAACAGCATCCGGGGAAAAACATCAAAATTATAGTACCCCCAAACTGTTATGGTGGAACAAATGATCAAGCCCGTCGTGTCGCAGCTTGCTTCGATCATGTAGAAGTCTTAGATCTCCACGTTGACGGAGGGCAAAACATGGTTCAAAGTATTGACTCTATATTGACTTCACTGGCCGCCACGGACGATGTTCCTTATATCATTGCTGAGATTCCAACTAACCCAAGGGTAGAAGTTCCAAATTTAATGGATCTAAAAGCAGTGTTAAGCAAGGAACGTAATACGGCTAATGGCGGTGTTGCGATTGATCCTGTGTTTATTTTGGATCAAACATTTTGTCCTAATGTTCACTTCCTAGGGGAAGGAGAGATACTTTCTAAAATCCGTGCCATTTCTTATGCAAGTGGTTCCAAGTTTCCAAGCGGTGGAAAATGCACTGCCGGCTATTGTGTAGGCAATAAAAATACGGACGCATTAATGGAGAAAATAGAGCTGCATCTAAAGCTTAGTGATAACGAAGCAACGAGCCTTCAGACACAGATATTGGCACAACAGCTGCCATCTATGAACCAAAGAATCAAAGATGCTTACATCAATACACGTGACTTTGTAAATTTCATTCAGGAGACACTACCTGAAGCTAAAATTAATTTTGTTTCACAGGAATTGGCAGAGCATGGTTTTACACCTTCCGTATTCTCATTAGACCTACCAACTCAAGGGGATACGGATCAAGAAAAAGAGTCTTACAAGAGAGACTTAAATCATAAGTTGATCAATCTCATGATTACTGAAATACCTAGTGAAAGCAAGTATTGTGTTAGTTATGGGCAATTAAATGGATGTTATTGGACCATTCCTGCAACCTCGACGCAAGGCACGACCAAAGAAGGAGACAAAGACTATATAGCAAGAGTAGCACTTTCACCAAATATGAACTTAGAACTTCACAAAGAAGTGTTTAAGCGTTTTGTAGAAGGGATTTAATTTAACTCCTGACTTGAGCCGTATCAGTTTTTACAGGCAGCACACCTACCTCTAGCTTCTATTTCTACATTCTCAATAGAATAGCCTACTATCGATAATTGTATGGGATGAACTGACTCTACACAAGTTACTCCATTACATTCTACACATTTAAAATGTATGTGCTTATGAATATGGCTAGCCGAGGTGCAGGTGGTGCTACACAAAGCATAAAAGGTCTCATTCTCTTCAGTCAATGCTTTGTGAATAATCCCATTTTCGATAAGTGAGTGAATAGTACGGTAAAGGGTAACGCGGTCAAAGTCATGAAGGGAAGTTTGGAGAGCCGAATAAGAGATCGCACTCGAATGTTCTTTTATAACGCCTAAGACCTCTAAGCGCTTAGAGGTTACCTTCAGTTTTCTATCTCTTAATAGTTCTGTTAAATAATTGTTCTCCTGCATACTTAGGATATTCATTAGAATGATACTTTTAAGCCCGTTATAATGTTCAATCCTAAATCATCTGCGAAATATCGTTGACGATTTAAGTACTCTCGATACGATGTATTAAGAGCGTTTTCGGCTCTAATAAAAAACTTTAATCTAAGGGTTTTAAAATTCTTATCAGCCGATATTTTAAAACCTAACAGGTTATAGGATGCGGGAGGTGCTAAAAAATCTTGAGAGAGAAGTATGTTTTTTTGCTCAAAAACAAATCTACTGTTGATTTCAAGTTCCAGGTTTTTTAGCCCTATTACCTCAGGAATTTGGTAGTTAAAGGACGTGTAAAGATTATTAGGGGCCATATAAACCAATGGCATGCTGTTGGATTTATCAAAACCGTCGAGGAAACTATAATTGCCTATTATCTTGATTCGTTTAGTTGCTTGATAACTCGTTGTTACGTTATACCCTAGTAGTCGAGCATCAGTTTGTTCATAGGCAAAGACAGGAAAAGCCCCACGTATGGTCAATCTAATTTCATCTTGTGGATTTAGAAAAATGTAATTGTCTATATGCTGGATGTAGAACGAAGCGTCTAAGGATAATTTACTTTTTGACTTACCATGAAGAGAAAGTGTGTTTTTTATTGATCGCTCTACTTGGAGTGTTGGATCTCCACGCTCAATACCACTAACACCTTGGTGCAGTCCATTACTATAGAGTTCATTCACTTCTGGATTTCTGTATAACTGTCCAATATTATAAGAGATGCGCCAATTTTTAGTAAATGCGTGATTCACCCCTCCCATTAAATTGATGTTCTGATAGCTATCTTGATACCTGATGATTTCTCTAGGTATTGTTGTTGAAATGGTAGCAACGTTTCTTTTATTCCAGTCATATCGGGCACTAAGATCAAACGTTGTTCGATTAAAAACTTTTGATACAATCGCAAAAAAACCATATTCCAGAGAGGCATAATCTGGAATAATCGGTAGTATTCCTGTTTCAGGTAGATTTTTGTTCCCGACCCAATTTAACTGAAAACCAGTTTTTAGCTCGTACTTCTTCTTAAGATAGCCATGGTATTTGCCTTCCATAAAATTTGAAAGTTGCGCAAGACTCAAAGCTGGTTTATCTGAACGACCATTGCGCCGCACATCAAACTCTTTTCTCAGATTGTATTGACTGGCGTAAGTAAGGTCAAACCATTGTTTATCGTTGATCATAAACTTGTTATGAAACTTCAGTAAACGGTGGTTGACTTGCTGTCGCGGTGCCGCAATTGAGTATGAGAAATCATCTGCGGTGAAGAAAGGAATGTCGCGTTGAAAAGCTGACTGGAGATCAGTGAGGTTACCAATGTGGGATCCACGTAAAACACCTAACTCCGTATTAAACGAACTAGCATATACTTCGGTCAACCAGTTTTTGCTCCAATATTTTTCTAACTGGATTGAGGCATTGACTTCTTGACTGCCAGTGTTTGTTAAGTAATAACGGGCCGTGTGATGATCACCACTTTTTTTGAGCGTTCCTACTGCCTTCCAAGCTAATTTTTTAGTGGATTTCTGTAAAATAAGATTTAGCCCCGAGCCTCTACCATTGGTCTCGAAAAAGTAGCGCCCAGAACCGTTTAAGTTAGCATTAGAACCCACTCTGCCGGGCTCTACCAATACCACTGTTCCCAAGGAATTCCCTTGATATTCAAGAGATCTAACTCCCCTCACAATAGTGACCCTCTTAGCTATAAGAGGATCAATTTCAGGAGCATGGTCCATTCCCCACTGTTGACCACTTTGCGTAATTCCATTGTTGAGGACAGTCAAGCGATTTCCGAAAAGCCCATCAATCAAAGGTTTAGAAATTCCATTACCATTTTTGATCGTACTAACACCCGACAATTGTTCCAGCATTAAAGCAAGTACATTATTGGCCTTTTGGTCAATGTTATCAATGGTCAACGTTTCATTTTTTTCCGAAGAATCGCTAACGCGTTGACTTGATATATCAACTTCATTAAGTAGTAAGCCTTGGTGATCTAAAAACAGCGTCATTAACGTGTCACCCATAACGTCTAACCAAATATCTTGAGTTTTACATCCAACATGGCTCAGTGTAAAATGATATTTTCCAGGACAAAGGGGTGACAAACTAAACATGCCAAAACGATCCGTAACTCCTCCTTTAGGGGCAGTCACGGATCGAATTTCACTTAACAATACACTAGCGTTGGAAATAATTGCTCCTGTACTCAAGTCTTTGACCTTTCCAGAGACGATCAAATCACAACTTTGAGCCGGAGCGATTATCGGCAACAAGAGAATAAATAAGGCTCTTTTAAGGCGTTTAATCAACAGTAACATCAAATGTCACTTCAATATCTGTTTCTCCACCTGCATTTGTTATATCGCCACTCAATACTCCTGTACCATCCTTGTTTGGCTCATGTCTTAAGACAATGTTTAGAATCCCTGAACCTGAATCAATAGTTGTGATCGTTGTTGCCAATCCGATTGGTTTTCCGTTTGCATCCATGTCCATATACTCGACAGATAATCCACTAACCGTGGATTCAAAAAAGAATTGATGATCTACGCCTTCCGCATCTATCTCTGCAGTAATATCCTCCGCTGGCATTTCTATTTCATTTAACAGCTCTAAAACCGCTGAATACGTTGTGTTGTTTTGAAGTGTGTCGCCAGACTGAATAGGTGCATTACCTCCATCACCATCTAAATCTTGAAAAGAAAAAACGACAACAGCACCTGAATCAGAGGTTAAGGTTAAGTTCAGCGTTGTGATAACCTCATCCTCATTTGGTATAACTGGATCTACTGGTTCATTTGGATTACAAGACATAAACACCAAAGCTCCAGCTGTAACACACAAAGAAATAGACTTGAAATTAATCATGATAATTAGTTTTTTTTGGTTCAATATGCAATGATACAACTAATAATGCAACAATGTTGCATTACGTAAAAAGAAGTATTTTTGATCTCATTTTTAGAAGTCGAAGAACCTTATTGACCAAGAATCATGTCACATTCTAACATTAAGTCAATGCATATTATTAACTTAGTACTATTCTAAATTACAGCGGTATTAAACGCTTGAACACAATTCTGAGAAGACGTAAACAGGATTGATAACCTATAATAAATAGCTAAAATGGGAAAAGGTCAAGACGCTAAGAAAAGCGTGAAGAAAGAAGCTCTTAAAACTCCAAAAGAGAAAAAAGAAGAAAAACGATTAAAGAAGGCCTCTAAGTCTTCCATATAACTCATAAAAAGCCTAAACTTCCTTGAATGAAGTTTAGGCTTTTTAATTTATACAAGAGACTTCACTCCTTATGGTACTAACCTATTTAATTGTTGGAGATGAACCGTCCTATTACAACCAGGCAGTCTTCTCCATACTATCCGCGCTTTCTAAAATAACCGAAGAGGACACTGTCGTTGTTCTGACGGACCATCCTAATCAACTTAAGGTTTTAAATTCCAGGATACTTATAATTTCCATCGATCCTGATATGATTGAAGAATGGAAGGGTGATCATCATTTTTTCTGGAGAATTAAGATTGAAGCACTCCTCCATGTAGCCTCTAGGTTTGAAGGTGAAGACATCCTCTACCTTGATACCGATACCGTTTTATATGCAGATTTAAGTCCACTAAAGCTGGTACTAAACGAGGGAGGTAACCTCATGCATACCAACGAAGGAGCACTATCTAAGCTCGCTACTAAAACCGAGCGACGTATGTGGGAACAGGTCAAAACAAAAAACTACGGATCAATCTCTATCAACCAAAATGACTGCATGTGGAACGCTGGAGTGGTAGGTATCTCATCAAAGAACGTTGCCCAGTTAACTTTAGCACTGAGCATTTGTGATGAGATGTGTGCGGATAAGGTTACGAGAAGGTTAATCGAGCAGCTTTCCTTGTCCCTTGCTTTAAATAGTACGATACAACTATGCGCAGCGGAGCATGTGATTGGCCATTACTGGAGCAATAAAGAGCAATGGGAGTCCATGATTAGCTTGTTTGTCGCAGACTGCTATCAACAATGCAAGCCCATAGAAGAGCAAGTACAGAAAGTTGCCCAAATGAA
>OJEF01000695.1_pt1 | contig 11062 bp, 10 predicted proteins | sample 1593041 | NCBI WGS metagenome assembly OJEF01 (sample SAMN05416790, study PRJEB24817) | seawater metagenome | isolation source: Sea water | place: Canada:Atlantic | collected 2013-11
TGCCACCAAACTTTAAATGTAAATCTTTTGCAGCTTTTAGGCGATCTGCTTGCACTTCCTTTACAGAGATATTTAAAAGACCTGCAGCTTCTCCTGGATGAGGAGTCATAATAAGGTTTTCAGGCAATGTTAATTGAGCAAATGCTTCTATCTCAAGCAATCTTAAGGCACCAGCATCAAGGAGTGTTGGCACAGCATTTTGCTGGGCATATTCAATTAATTTATAAAGCATTTGTTCAGACCAGTAGTTATGAAACATGCCTGGCCCACATACGAAAACCTCTGCCCATGAAAAATGAGATTCTAAGTCTTGAGCATTATCTCCTCCAACCACCATGACTTCTGGATTTCGAGCAAGAGCACTTGCTACATAACATTCTCTCGTAAGTAACTTAACCAGTCCTGCTCCAGTTTTTATAGCTGTTTCAGAAACCAAAGTTCCTGCGCCTCCATAACCCTCGTCTCCAGCAATAATTAGTAATTTTCCATGATCACCTTTGTGAGAATTTTCTTTTCTTTTGGGGATATTACTCTTTATGTCTTCAAAAGAGAGTTCTTTCACTGTTGGGCTTACATTTTTATCCATACTAAATCCGAGGTCTTTTAATATTAGCTTGCCGCAATAATTCTTACCTTCATTGACTCGCTGCCCGAGTTTATAACTAATAAAAGTGATTGTTTTATCTGCATTAAAACATGCTTGAGATATTTCTCCAGTATTGCTATCAAGTCCAGTTGGGACATCTATGGCTATTTTAGATTCAAATCTATTACAGTCAGATAAAATTTCTTCTAACTCCCTCCCTAAATCTATTCTCCCACCTATTCCAAATATTGCATCCACTATAACGGTTTTACTGGAAATATCTTTAAGTGTTTTTGCATTAATAAAGTCTAAATGTTGTGCCGCTTTAAACGCATGCTCGCATAGGGGAGATTTCTTTACATGGCCTAGTACATCTATAAATTTGACACATTTCTTTAACTCACTTAGACCAATGCCTATGAAATATCCGTCTCCACCATTATTGCCTGGCCCACATAGAATTAAGAACTCTGACGTTGAAAAATCTTTGTTTAATATCTCAACAGACTGCTTAGCAGCCTCCATCATTGCTCTCTGGTCATCGCCCTTTTTAATAAATAAATTTTTCTCAAAAGCTCTGACCTGCTCCGCAGTATAAATACTATTCACTTAAAGATAGGCTAGCCTCTGCTAATCTGTCTGAGTGGTATGAACCAATCCATAAGGATCCATCATGTGGCAAACCAACAGTTCCGACTCCCATATTTTTGCTCTTAAATTTATAGGACTCAACCAATGAAAGATCTGAAAGAGATAATTTATTTACTGAGAAAGGAAGTGTGCAATTAACTGTTTCGGCACACCCCAAAGATTCTGCAACAGAATGATCATGATTAGTAACCCATGCAAAGCCACCTTTGATGACCACGTTATCAGGTGAATTGTGCTCGTAGATTCCCAGAGATTGTTTGGAATTCAGATCAAATAGAATACTTTTATCCCCTAAGTTGTAATTCACAATGAGATTATTATTTTTTTGATCTAATGCAATGCCATTTGGGAAAGAGCCAGCTGTGTAATTTAGTTCCTCAAATTTATTATCCTGAGTCCATTTAACAACCATGCCTGTATCTGACTTGGCAAATACATTCCACAAGGCACTGATCATTGAGAAGTCAGATTCAAACATATGAGAGGCATAGAAGTTTCCAGACATATCCAATGAAACATCATTGAAATAATATTTGCCATCAACATCAACACAGCCCTTCCACTCAAGCACCCAACCATCTTTTTCTAACAGTTCAAACATCTCTATGCTTTCATTTGGATGGTGACTGACCACTGCAAGTTGCTGCTTTCCATCCTCTCTTTGAACTAAATCAATGCCATGAGGACCAAAGGGAATGCTCGGATCTCTAGAACAGTCAACAGAGCCCCATTCATTTTCCCCAAAAGTAATCTTCGCTTGAGATCTGGTTTTATCTTTTATGTTAAAAAAACTTAATTTCCCAGATGTCATTTCAACCAATGGTGCCATTCCGCCAAACTCGGCCACAATTAAAAAATTTCCATCTGGGGTTAGCGCTAAATCTTCAGGATTCATAAAATTACAGTAGACTTTCAGCTCTTCATTGTCTTTACATCCATCCAAGGACTCAATGCTATTTTCATTTCCAAGCCATAAAAATGCAACAAGACTCAATGTCAGCGCTCCTAAAATAGTTATTATTATTTTTCTCATTTTTTTTCTTCCCACTGTCGTAAATAATCATTGATTAAAGAGATAAGTTCTAGCGGAGAATCGAGCGGGACATGATGAGCCGCATCCTCAATTACTTCGACTGCCATAGAGTCTTTAAAAGCCTCTCTAATATATTTCATTATCTTTGATTCTAATAATAGACTTTTACCGCCAGCAACAAAAAGTGCTGGGCATTGAAATTTAAATTCATAATTATTTAGGCGCCTAAGAGTGGCAAAGAGCTTATCATCAAATCGCCATCTCCAGCCTTCTTCAACATCGAAAACTGAGTGCTCTGCGATGTATCTAAGATACCAGCCATTTTCGCAGTCCTGAGGCGGCATTAGCCTAAATCTCTCGATGATTGAAACTTTGTCAGGGTAGTATTTGATTCTTCTCAGCGGACCAGTGCTTTGATGTTTGTCATAGTCATATGTTGGTGGGCGAATAGGAGAATCAATCATTATCACCCCATGAAATAGATCTGGAAATTCGCTTGCCATAAATCCTGCAACATGTCCGCCAAGCGAATGACCTACAAGGTAAATTTTTTGAAAATTGCTAACAATTTTTTCTTGATTAATGATTGCAATCAATGCCTCACTAAATTCTTCAAAATTATATGCATTTCTATGATCAGACTCTCCCATGCCAGGAAGATCTGGAGCTATCACGGTAAAGTCTTCATTTATCAAAGGAGCTATTGGGTCCCACCATTTTTTATGCGCCCCTGTTCCGTGGATTAGAACAACAATATTTTTAGCATTAGCTCTGTCCCAGACTTGGTACTTTAGATTTCCTGCTGCATGTATAAAATTTTCTTTTCTAGGCAGAATAGCTATCGATTTATGAAACCAGTCTGGCGCAGATTGAAGGTCTTGTTTTAGAGATTCAGTAATTTCCATTAAGACTTATTCTAATGGATAATAAATATCCATACTAATTATGAATACACAAATTAGACCAGCTGCAACAGTCATCTTAATGAGAGAGGGCACCGATACTTTTGAAATATTCATGGTGAAGCGAAGCATGAAGTCTTCATTCGGTAGCTTGTATGTTTTTCCTGGTGGCACTCTTGATCCCGAAGACTCACTTCCAGAGATGTATCAGTATTGTGAGGGTCTTAGTGATGACCAGGCTTCAGCAAAGCTTGCAGTAAATCAAAATGGTTTGGCGTATTGGGTTGCATGCATCAGAGAATGCTATGAAGAGGCTGGTATTTTATTGACCAACAAGAATGATATGCTTCTTCAAGACCTAAAAAAATTAGATGATTACAGGCAACAGCTAAATTCAAAAGAGATTACTTTTTATGAGATCTGTAAAAAAAATAATTTGCAGTTGCGAGCCAATAATATTGTTCCATGCGCTCATTGGGTTACACCAGATATTGAGCCCAAACGATTTGATACTAGGTTTTTTTTAGCTAAAGTGCATTCTGAACAACTTGGAGTTCACGATGGATATGAGCTGACTGAAAGTTTTTGGATCTCACCTGCCAAAGCTTTAGAAAAGTTTCATCAAGGTGAGATGAATATGATTATGCCAACGATTAAAAGTTTAGAAGCTCTTGCTCAATTTTCATCAAGAGAAGAGGCTTTTAATCATTTTAAAGATCTAGAGGATGGTGCGATTCCTCCAATCCTTCCCAAGTTTATTAAGAAAGATGGAGCCTGGATTGGCTTTTTACCTGGAGATAATGGATATGAAAGCGCCTAAATCAAGCATTCAAAGAATTACCGCATCTAATGGCAGTGTTTTTACTGGCCCAGGTACTAACAGCTACTTAATTGGAACCGATGATATTACCTTGGTTGATCCTGGTCCAAAAATTGACGCCCATCTATTGAACTTATTAGAGCTTGGGAAAAATAAAATCAAAAGAATTCTTGTCACTCATACTCATCCAGATCATTCGCCAGGTGCAAAAGTATTGGCAGATAAGTTAAAGATTCCTATGATGGGAAGGTTAGTAGCCAAAGATGATTCGCGGCAAGACAGAACCTTTAAGCCTGATCAGGTGCTTAATCATGGCGACATAATTAAGACAGATGAATATACGATTGAGGTAATTCATACACCTGGCCATGCATCGAATCATTTGTGTTATCTCATTGCAGAAGAAGAAACCATGCTCACAGGCGACCATATAATGAATGGCTCAACAGTAGTAATCGCCCATCCAGATGGTTCTATGAGGCAATATCTTGACTCTCTTACACTCTTAAAAAATTATAAATTTAATAGAATTGGTCCTGGCCATGGAGACTTTCTGGGAGATCCCTTTGCAGTAGTAGACTGGATTATTGCTCATAGATTAGAGCGTGAGAGCAAGGTAGTGGAAAAACTTCAATTAATTTCTCCTTGCAATTCAAACACACTGGTTAAAGAGGTCTATGACGATGTTGATGAAAGACTGCACCCCATTGCACTTTGGAGTTTAGAGGCGCATTTAACAAAACTGCTTGAAGATAAGGTTGCTGTGTTTGATTCTGACCAGCAAGCCTGGTCGTTGAATTAATAGTTTTTATGCTTACTTTTGCTCTAGGTTGTCTATATCTATTAGAGGGACTAATAATAGCCTGGCTTCTAAAAAATAATTTTAATTTATTTGGTTTTATTTATAACCGAGCCAATAAAAAGTTCTTTTTAATTCTTGATCTAATATTTTCTGCACTCTGCTTACTAGCAATAGCGGAACAAGCACATTGGTTTTTAATGATCCTTTTTTTGATGCATGTTTTTAATTCTGGTGCTCTACTTTTATACAGCAATAGTTTTTATGAAACTAAGAATGAGATGAGAGAATTAGGAGAAACAGCAATCATTAACTCTATGATTGGTGTAGTTTCAGTCGTCGGTATCTTTTGTATTTATATTACTTATTTATAAACTAAGTTTATTCGCAATTAAGCTCTCTACAACATCGGGATCGGCAAGTGTAGAGGTATCTCCAAGATTCTTAAAATCTCCTTCGGCAACTTTTCTTAAGATCCTCCGCATAATTTTTCCTGATCTCGTTTTTGGTAGACCTCGAGCCCATTGAATTAAATCTGGTTTGGCGATTGGACTAATCTCATTTGAAACAAATTTTTGCAGCTCTCCTATTAGCTCTGGAGTTTCTTGCTCGCCTACCATCAGAGTTACATATGCATAGATTCCTTGTCCTTTGATAGGATGATCAAAGCCAACGATAGCTGCTTCTGCAACTTTAGGGTGAAGAACCAACGCACTTTCAATTTCTGCTGTACCAAGCCTATGTCCGGAAACATTCAGAACATCATCCACTCTTCCAGTAATCCAAAAATATCCATCAGCATCTCTTTTAGCTCCGTCACCGGTAAAGTAATTATTTTGATAGGTTGAAAAATAAGTGTCGATCATGCGCTGATGATCTCCATAAATACTCCTAATCTGGCTTGGCCAGGATTGAGTGATGATTAGGTTTCCAGAATTCTCTCCCTCTAAAACTCTACCATTTTCATCAACCAGTTCAGGCTTAACTCCAAAAAATGGTAAAGTTGCTGAGCCAGGTTTAACTGGAGTTACGCCAGCTATAGGAGAGATCAAAACAGATCCAGTTTCAGTCTGCCACCATGTATCTATGATTTGGCACGAAGCATTTCCCACGACTCGATAATACCATTCCCATGCTTCGGGATTAATTGGCTCTCCAACAGTGCCTAAAAGCCTAAGAGATTTTCTAGAGGTCCTTTGAACATACTCATTACCTTGAGCCATTAATGCCCTGAGAGCTGTGGGAGCGGTATAAAAGATTGATATTTGATGCTTATCACATACATCCCAAAATCTTGATGGAGTAGGGTAAGTTGGAATACCTTCAAACATTAGACTGGTTGCTGCATTTGATAGCGGCCCATAGAGAATATAAGTATGACCTGTAATCCATCCAACATCTGCTGTGCACCAATACTTATCCTCAGCTCTGTAGCCAAATAAATATTTGAAACTTAAATGTGCTCCTAGTAAGTAACCACCAGTTGTATGCATTACTCCCTTAGGTTTTCCAGTTGAACCAGATGTATATAAAACAAAAAAAGGATCCTCTGAATCCATTGGCTCACATTCACATTGATCCGAGGCCCTATGAAAAACTTCTTCATACCTAACATCTCTTCCTTCAGCCCAGTGAGTATTTTCACCAGTTCTCTCGATAACCAAGCAATGTTTTACATCGGGGCAGTTAACCAGAGCAATATCAACATTATTTTTTAAAGGAATCATTTTGCCGCCCCGTACTCCTTCGTCAGCAGTAATCACAATGCTGCAGTCAGCATCTAATATCCTATCTTTCAATGACTCTGGAGAGAAACCTCCAAAGACCACCGAATGTATTGCTCCAATTCTTGCACAAGCCAGCATTGCGTATGCAGCTTCAGGAATCATGGGCATGTAGATGCAAATCCTTGAGCCTTTTCTTGCACCTAAATCTTTTAAAATATTAGAGAATTTACACACGTTTTTGTGCAGATCAAAATATGATATCTCTTTTGATTGATCTGGCTCATCTCCCTCCCATATGAGGGCAGTTTTGTCAGCATGTTCCGCTAAATGCCGATCAATGCAGTTAAAAGCAATATTTAGCTTACCTCCTTCAAACCATTTTGATTCTTGAAACTCGTCATTATGAATGCCTGTAAATGGCTCGCTCCACGAAAGGTTTGTTATAGCTTCTTTTCCAAAGAAGGCCTTCGGATCTTCGATAGATTGTTTATACATAAGTGCATATTGATCTAAATTCTTTATGTGTGGATTAGTTGAGCCTTTGGGTGGGTCGTATACTTTATCGCTCATACAGGTAGATAAAAGTTTTAGAGAATAGAGGGCTGAGGATTGATAAAATTCTTCCCTCGAGGATCTGACATGATTTTATTGATCAACATATCGTAATCAGAACCACCACTCTCTAAATCGATATCAGAAGCATTGATAATTAGCAGAGGAGCATTTTCGAAATAAAGAAAGAATTTAGAATACGCATCATTGAGCCTTTCTAGATAATCCACTGTCAGAAATTTTTCGTCTGGATTTCCTCTTTTATTAATTCTATCCAGCAATACTTCAACAGGTGCTTGTAAGTAGATCACCAAATCTGGTGATGGAGCATCTAAGGTTAGATGTTCATATACTTTGTCATACAAACCCATTTCCTCATCAGAAAGAGTTACTTCAGCAAATAGTCGGTCTTTTTGAATAAGAAAATCTGCAACCCGAACAGGCTCGAACAATGAGCGTTGTTTTAAATCTTCAATTTGCTGCATTCTTTGAAATAAAAAAAATAGTTGAGTCGCGAGAGCAGACTGTTTTGGATTTCTATAAAAGCTTTTTAGGAATGGGTTTTCTGTTGGTTGCTCGAGAAAAACATCATAGTTAAATGTTTCGGCTATTTTATGTGCAAGCGTTGTTTTGCCTACTCCAATCGGCCCTTCAATGGCAATGTATTTTGGAAGTAAGGCTTCCTGTAAAGCTGGTTCCATAGGTTTTTCTTTCGTTTTGTAAAGATTAGCTTAACTCTTCCAAGAAACCAAATTTTTTCTCTACAGGCCCTTTCCTGGAATCTCTTAAGATTTGTAACATCTCAATTTTTCTTGGTCGATTCACTTTCTGAAACTCAGTCCACCAGTTCCCAATACCTTGATCGTCCTTAGCTGCCTCTTCCCTAAGTAATAAAAAATCATATGCGGCTCTGAACCTTGGATGGTTAAGAATTTTATAAGGTTGATGCCCAAGTCGAGTCTCGAGTTTAAGCTGCAAAGACCATATGTCTTTGATGTAGCCATGAAATTTTCTAGGGATTGCTGTTAATTCTTGCTGTTCCCGAATAATTCTGTCCATGCTTCTAAAAAACTTTTTTAGATTTAATGTTCCTTCCTCGTTCGTTTCATCAATTAACTTTGGCCACATAAGAGCAGCTAATAAGAAACCTGGAGTCACAGATTGATCAGACTTCAGTCTATTGTCAGTATTAACAAGTGCTGCTTGCTGAAATCTCAGGCCAAAAGAATCGACAGGATATTTTTTTGTATTAATTAGGTACTTTAATGCACCAAATGATTGGAGCTTTTCAAAATTATCAGATGCTTTTTGAGAAAGAAAGATTTTACAAAATTCGTCAAACAACCTTGCATTAGAAATATTCCCAAGAAGGGGGGCTTTTTTATATATAGCTTCCTTAATGTCTCCTGAAATTTTAAAGCCTAATTTTGAGCTAAATCTTATCGCACGAAGACTTCTAACCGGATCCTCGTCAAATCTCAACATTGGATCACCAATTGAGACAATACTTTTCTTTTGTATATGCTCGATTCCATTATGGAAATCATGCAAAACATTTTCTACAGGATCAAAATACAATGCGTTAATTGAAAAATCTCGTCTAACACAATCTTCCTCTAAACTTCCCCAGACATTGTCTCTTAGTATCTTTCCATCCGTATCTTTGACTAGCCCATCATTATTTTGTGTTTTTGATGCATCAGCTCTGAAGGTCGAAACTTCTATTAGTTCATTGCGACTGAAAACATGAACAAGACGAAATCGTTTACCAATAATTCGGGATGATCTAAAAATTTTTCTAACCTGTTCCGGAGTTGCATTTGTTGAGACGTCAAAATCTTTGGCTTTGATGCCAACAAGCAAGTCTCTTACACATCCACCAACAAGGTAGGCTTGATATCCAGCTTTTTTTAATGACTTAACAACCTCAAAAGATAGAGGGCTAAATTTACTATCTGCTAGTATTTTTGGAGTTCGAGATGAGGAAGCTTTATTTTTTTTTGTCAAAACTTAAATGCATTTGCTCAAGATGCATGTATTAGCCACCAAGTTGCTTTTCTTTAATTTCATCAAGCGTTTTACAGTCGATACAATGCGTGGCTGTTGGTCTTGCTTCAAGTCTTTTTACCCCAATTTCAATCCCACAAGCATAACAGTATCCATAGTCGTCCTGTTTAATTTGATCAAGAGACATAGCTATCTTTGATATTAACTTTCTCTCTCTGTCTCTAGTCCTAAGCTCAAATGCAAACTCTTCTTCTTGAGATGCTCGATCTATTGGATCTGCATATGACTCACCCTTATTTTTTAGGTGATCAAATGTTTTTTGCATCTCTTCTTTGAGATGCTCTCTCCAATCAATTAATACTGCAAGAAAATGTTTTTTCATTGCTGCACTCATATACTTCTCTCCTTTTCTTCCTTGATATGAAGAAATGGGAGTAGATCTCTTTTTCGCTGAAACCTTTTTAGTTGGGGCTTTCTTGGCAGTAACTTTCTTAGCTGCTACTTTCTTAGCCGGAGCCTTCTTAACTGCTACTTTCTTAGCCGGAGCCTTCTTAACTAATGATTTTTTAGCTGCAGCTTTCTTTGTTACAGGTGATTTAGTTTTAGTCGGCGTAGCTTTGACTTTTTTTGTATCAGCTTTTTTTGGCATAAATTAATTAAAAAAATTTTTAAGGCGACTGAAATTATCAGAAAGAACCATATTAAGCTAGCTTTTTTGAAAACTTTTTAATGTTTCCTGGTAACCATCTTTAGTCAATCTTGGTCCAAATGTCTCCACAACGCGAGATGCACCATAATTTGCAAACTCCGCACACACTTTTAAATCATGATTTTGCAACAACGCAAACATAAAGCTTCCAGCAAACATATCTCCAGCACCATTTGTATCTACAGGCTCAATATTAACCCTCGGGGTCTTAATGACTTCATTTGAGCTGATGACTGCACTCCCTTGCTCACCCATAGTTATTATGGATATATAGTTTTTAGACTGAAGTAGGTCAAAAGCTTCATCGATATTTGAAGCGCCAACAAACACCATAAATTCATCATCATTACCAAAAATAAAATCTAAGCCATAAGCCTCTATTTCTTTAAATTTATCTATAAAACCTGCAACAATTCCAGGATCTGACAAAGAAAGAGCAATTTTAACTTCTGGAAAGCTCTTAAGGTGCTCGAGAACACTTAAGACGCATCCATAGTTTTCATCACTTGTGACCATATAGCCTTCAACATAAAAAATTTTTGAACTTGCAATCTCATCTAAATCAAGATCTTGACCATCCATAAAAGAGCTAACACTTAATGAGGTTGTCATAGTTCTTTTTGCATCAGGAGTAACTAAGATTAAGCATTTCCCGGTTGGCATAGAATCTGCTGAAGCCATATCTCCCTTGTGAGATACCCCAGCCGCTTTTAAGCTTTCTAAATATCTAATACCATCCTCGTCATTCGTGACTTTGCATGCATGAAAACAAGATGCTCCAAAGCTAGCTGCAGCAACAAGACTATTGGTAGCTGAGCCGCCACAATCAGAGACAGTTTCAGCGCCAGACTCTATTAGTCGACTTATAATAGGTGCCTGCTCTTCTGCGCTAGAGAGGGTCATCTGATCAATCTCAAGACCAAGCTCTTCAATTAACTCATGTGGAACTTTAAAAACTGTGTCTACTAATGCATTTCCAATTGCGCTGATATCATTTTTCATTTTAAAACTCCTTTAAGGTGAGGTTAACTTTTTCTATTGTTTGATCAAGAATACTTGAATTATGAGTAGTGGAAATAAAACCAGCCTCATATTTTGATGGCGCAAAGTATATTCCATTCTTAAGGGCTGTATTAAAGAATTTTATAAATAATTCATCATTGGTCTTCACAACTTCATCAAAATTATTTGGGAGTTCCTCTGAAAAGAAAAAACCAAACATTCCGCCTATGGAAGCATGAGAAAATGGGATACCTTTTGCATCACACATTTCTTT
>OJEF01000702.1_pt1 | contig 10969 bp, 10 predicted proteins | sample 1593041 | NCBI WGS metagenome assembly OJEF01 (sample SAMN05416790, study PRJEB24817) | seawater metagenome | isolation source: Sea water | place: Canada:Atlantic | collected 2013-11
CCTCTCTATTCGTCGGCAGCGTCAGATGTGTATAAGAGACAGGCGTGTATCGCCGTGGTGTCGTAAAGCGGAGTCGCAGTGTGTTTCTGCTGCACTAGTAGGGCTATTTCGGTACATCCTAAAATTACTGCTTCTGCGCCGCTTGCTGTTAGCTGATCAATTATCTTTAGATATCTCTCCCGCGAATTCTCATCGATGGTTCCCAGACAGAGTTCATTGTAGATAATCGAGTGCACGATTTCGCGCTCTAACTCATCTGGCACGATCACATCGATGCCGTATTTCTCAGTCAGTCGACCTTTATAGAAATCTTGTTCCATAGTGAACCGAGTGCCGAGCAGGCCCACTTTTTTGATGCCGGCTTCGCGCAATCTCTGGGCCGTGGCATCGGCAATATGCAGGATCGGGATGGAAATACTTGCCTCTATCTGTGGTGCTACTTTGTGCATCGTATTCGTGCAGATTAAAAGAAAATCAGCCCCACCTTTTTCTATTGCCATAGCAGCCTCGGACAGGATTACGGCGGTGCCATTCCAATCCTCAATGTGCTGTAATTTCTCGATTTCTTCAAAATCTACGCTCACCATACAAATCTTAGCCGAATGCAATCCGCCGAGTTTTTCCTTTATGCCCTCGTTGAGTTCTCGATAATAGGTGGCGGTTGATTCCCAACTCATGCCGCCTAATAGGCCGATTGTTTTTTGTTTTTTTCTCATCGCTCTATCCAACTAGATCGTTTCGTATTGTGCAGCTTTGCTAGCATTTATTAAGTGCCACTTCTAATTCTATTATTGACGAATAAGATGTCACCATTCTTCTCAGGATTACTGCAGTGCTAAGCAGCTAGGCGACGTATCTTGTCAAGAAATGACCTTGGGAAAGGGAAGGTATTCTAGTCCGAAATACCAGGCTATACCACAATTTCCAGAGTTTTCAGTGTCTGGATGGATTACACTATTCTAATGCCCAGGAAGCGAGCTCCCATGATTTTGAAAATACCCAACAAACACAATAAGCTGGTGAACAAAAAGAACGTTCTCGCACTGCTGTTTGGGCTATGCATATTGCAACCAGAGCGGCATGCGGTGGCCCAAGGTAACGACGATACACCGCCAGACTCTTTTCTGGAATTGCAGGAATTGATTCCTAGCATTCATCTGGAAGTGCGCTATTTCAGTGAGGACAACTTTGTAGGTCAGGTAATTGATGGCTACCATGCGAATAAGGTGTTTGTGACGAAAGAGGCCGCCACTGCATTGTTGAATGTGCAGGGCGAACTTGCAGCTTTCGGCATGAGTCTAAAGGTGTTCGATGCCTACAGACCGCAGCGAGCAGTTGATCATTTCGTACGCTGGGCTCAAGATTTAGGCGATACAAAGATGAAGGCTGTGTTCTACCCATCGGTGGCGAAGCAGGACTTGTTTAGCAGCGGATATATTGCGCAGCGCTCGGGACATTCCAGAGGCAGCACCATCGATTTGACCATTGTCGATTTACAGAGCGGGGCTGAGCTCGAAATGGGTACCCCCTGGGATTTCTTTGATCCTTCATCCTGGCCTAGCAATCTAGATATGCCACCTCAGTTACGTGCAAATAGAAACTTACTGAATACGGTGATGACTCGCCATGGCTTCAGAGCATTGCCTCAGGAGTGGTGGCACTTTACTCTGGAGAATGAGCCATTTCCTGATACCTATTTTGATTTTCCAGTTAAATAAGAACAGATGACACTATGAATAAAATGAGAACGAGAGCGCAGGTTCATTTTCCCACAGTACTGCTTACACTTATTAGCATTATCCAAGCTTTGGCTCTGGAACTAATGTGGTCAAAAATTGTAGAGAGTGAATGGCTTTGGGAATTCAATATGCAGGCAGTGATCGGCTGGGGCATGATCCTAGTTTCGTTTCTGAGTATTCTACAAGTGTGGGTTATGTACTCTACTATGGTTATGGGCTCATTTGGCGGCCCTATCTTAGAGATTCCATCGTCCCCTTCATCATAGGCATTCAAGAATTTATGTTGGTTACGTTGATTGGTGAGGAATTCAATACGCTCTTGTTATATGTGCTTGGAACAATCTTCATTTCCGGAAATTGGGTGTCGCACAGTAGTTTAAGACGCGCGCGCCAAGATCCAGAAAATGCTGAATTTTTCGGTCAGGTTGAACCGGCAACTCTGCGCGACTTCTGGCCAGCTATGACGATTGTTAGCTGTCTCGCTGTCTCGCTGTCTCGCTGTCTCGCTGTTTTCGGAATTTCGATAGATGTGACTCAGAATCAGACTTGGCTGCCATTACTAGCTCTTATATTCTCCAATGCAGTACTCATTTTTCAAACATTCGCGTTTCGCAGACTGTGGCGTGGAATTATGGACTTTGAGGATGCCGGGCAAAATTTGGAGGCGGAGGAATAGTTCATGCGCTTAGTAATAATTCTGTTTCTATCAGTCTGCTGTAGCCCCTTATGGGCTAACGGGGAACTGAGTGACGATATTCGAATTTCCAGTGACGTTCTTGATTATGACTTACAGTATAGAGTCTATGTGCCCGAAGGCATGCGCAGAAATTCTCAACTACCCACGCTCTACATCACCGATGGCCAGTGGTATATATCTCGGGGTGAGCTTCCCGCACTCTTAGACAGAGAGATCGCCGCAGGCAATATAGAGCCCGTGTTAGTTGTGTTCGTGGATAGTCGCAATCCTGATAATCTGCAGCAGAACCGGCGGAATCAGCAGTTCTTCTGCAATCCGCGCTATGTCGACTTTTTTACCGAAGAGTTATTGCCTACCATAGATAAGGAATACGCGACTTCTGCAGTGCGCGACGACCGAGTCATCCTTGGATTGTCCTTCGGTGGTCGTAACAGCGCCTGCTTCGGCCTCATGGCGCACGACTCATTCGCTGGCATCGCGATGCAGTCTCCAGCAAATAGTGAGATGGTGGATGAACTGCGCTTTCAATACATGGCGCAGGACAAACACCCGCTGAAATTTTTCATGAGTGTTGGCACGGTCAATGATAATACACAGGCGGGTCGGCAGTTAATGGAGACGCTAAAGTTCCAGGAATACGATCTGACTTATCGTGAAGTTAACGAGGGTCATGACTGGGATAACTGGGGGCCGCTTTTGGATGATGTGCTGCACACATTTTTCTCTACAGAATGATCGGCGCAATTCTAGCAAAGCGCACTAACACGCCCCAGGCATTTCTGCTATCCAGCGACTAATAAGATCTACACCCTCACTGTGGATCAGCGACCTACCTAGCTCTGGCATCATCTCATCGGGTTTATCGGAGCGCATCCTATATAGCAAAATCGATTCCTCGGGCTGCCCAGGTACGATTCCATAGCGCAGATCTCCCGCACCTCCGCCAGCCGCGACTGGCGGTTTGCACACGCCGCGGTTTATGGCAAGCGTCTGTGAGTTATCGAGGATGAGTCCTGAAGTGTCAGCGGCACCTTCTGGGTTGTGGCAATGCCCGCACTGCATATTCAGATACGCCAGTGCGCGGTCGTCTAAGGAGGCAGAATGATCTTGCCAAGATTTTGAGCGTGGAAAAACCTGTTCATCACTTAGCCAGCCGCGCTGTACCATCTGTTCGAGCGGTGATGCGATATCGGTACTCACATCCACATTAAGTTGGCTGAACAGCGCGCCAAGTGGATGCATATCACCGTCGGGGTGTACCGTCGTATGGCAGCCGGCACATTGATTCTCGTTCGGAACGAAGTAGGTAAAGTCCGTTGTCTGGGTGCTGTCTTGATCGAGCAGTGAGATTTTTTTGCTGGCCCCGGCAACGCGCAGAAAGGCTTCTGTCTGTTCATCGTTCCACACATAGCCGAAGGCATCCCAGCCGTCAACCTTGCGCACGAGAAGCCGAGTCTCTATCAGTTGATTTTCGCTCAGGTTTATTTTCTGAAGCCCGCTATCGGCAACCTTGATGAGTGTCGTGCTCGAGGAGCGTGGATAGTAGAACGTCTTGCTTAGTACGCTGCCCACGGGATAGTTAATCTCATCGTTGACAATATCCGCTTGCAGAGATTGTGGTACCCACAGCGTTCGCAATTTGTGTGCGTAATCGGTGAAGAGTGGATTATTGGGTCGAAATACTATACTGGACTCACTTGGGACGAGTTCGTTTGCATCCATAGCAAATAACTGCCAATCGGAGAGACGCAGCGGTCTTTCAATGTCATGAAAGACCGGTGGCGATTCCGAACAGGCCACGAGGAGTAGTAAACATGCGCTCAAGAAAGCGCAGCGCAAGTAAATGTTTGTCATTGACTACTTAAGCTCATGGAGATCTCGGTGAGGCGGGGAAGGACACAGTCGTGCACAGCTGCATCGAAAGAAGGTTGAGCGAACCCGTTACTCGCATCGAGGGAGACGAAGCTGGTGTCCGCGGCTTCAGAGAAACACAGGGCGTCGGCGGCGGTCTTTCCTTCGGAGAGCATGCCATCCCAAATAATATCAGGTAATGGCTGGCCTGTTGCGGCCTGCAATAATGCTAGCGGTTCGGAGTCGGGAGTTTCTCCGCCTCCCGTGTATTGATTGTTATGTAGATAGATAGCTTCTGGGAATGGGTCGTAGTTCGGATCGGTAATAGGTATCTCATTGATCAAATAGCTGACGATAAGTACGTTCGCGCTGTTATTGTCTTCGAAATTATTCTCGAACACCTCGATGTTGTCATTGGCCATGATCATTAGACCGGTACCCGCCGGTACGCCTGCGACTATATTGCCTTCGGGTGCGAAGTTGCGGGTGTTATTGGCGAAAATTTGATTGTTGTAGACGCGAGTATTACGACCGCCCTGAACTGGAAGATTGGGCAGATCGAAAACAAGGATGCCGCCAGTATTATTTGTGGTCACGTTGTGGTGGACGTCGGCGAAGGTTGAGTTTTCTATCTCTATACCGGCAACGTTGTATTCGGCGCGAGAATTACGAACGATTATCTGCGAGGACTGCCCGACATAGATGCCGGCATCCGAAGCGCCGATGGCCACAGCTTCATCGATCAGCACATTGTTCGACTGCACGGGATAGATTCCATAAGCGCCATTTGTACTCAATGGACCGTTTGTCCACTCAGTTCTTACTCTCAATATTTGTACATTGTTGCTCTCGTTGATCTTTAGCGCATCACCTATCGTATCTTCGATGGCCAAATCTCGAATCACGAAATCATTGGCGCTGACGAGTAGACCTTCAGCTCCCTGCACCTGATTCTTAAACGAAAGAACGGTAGTGTCGATGCCTGCCCCGGCAATAGTTACACCGGAAACATTTAACGAGAGGCTTCGGGTGATTTCGTGCACGCCGGCAGGAATGGCAATCACATCGCCAGATTTAGCCTGAATCAGCTGCTCTTGCAGAGCTTCTTCGAAGCTGAGCTGGGGCATAGCGGGTTCATCACTGCCACAACTGGAGAGTAATACAGTGGCACTGGCAATCGAGATAATTCTTAGTGTTGAATATTTCATGTTGATCCCTTGCTTCTACCCCCATCCCCCCATCCCCCCATGGGATGGCATTCGGTAGCTAGCTGGTTCTGTTAGCTGGCTGAGTATATGACTCTTATCCTTAGGTAGTAAACCAGCAAGAGGTAGTAAACCAGCAAGAGGTAGTAAACCAGCAACGTGACTAGTTGCGCTCACTATTGATTGAGGCAGTTATCAATGACATGGAAGAGTTAGGGGGGGGGGGCGATGAAAAATGGGTGGTCTTCTCTACAGACTATACAGAGGACCACCCATTAGATTTCTAGACCTGATCTTAGAGAATTGTGATCAGGGGCGACTTGGTGTGGCGTTATAGACTGAGTCAGTCACACCTTCCAGCCAATTCACTTCGCCTTCGTAGATTGTTAGTTGCAACACGTCTTCGTCAGGGTGCGCACCGTGCCAGTGCTCTCTTCCAGATGGTGTCCACCACGGCTCGCCCGGGTGCATTTCAAGCAATGGACCGCCACGATCTTGCGTCAGGCCGCGGCCTTCCTCAACCATTAACAGTTGGCCCCAAGAATGACTATGCCAGTTGGAGCGCACTCCAGCCGGGAAGACCAATCTAAGGGTGCTTATCGCATCACTGTCTTCGACGCTGGGCGATCCGCCCATGAAATTACTCTGTTGTGCAGTCGTTAAGTTGGCCTGTGTACCAAGTACTACCCAGCCAAGTGCGAGTGCTGCGCAGACCGAGGTTACAATTTGCAGGGTTGAAGTCTTCTTCTGTTTTTCGTTGTTATTACCCATCTTTCTCTCCGAATTGATTTAATTCTCAGTTTGTCTAGAGTTAATCAATGCCTCATCAATGTCAACAAATCCATGGATGGTCGCCCGCTTAAGATGGTGTTACTCTGCCAACCCAATAGAGTTTGACTCTATTTCGCTGAGCAAAATGATTTTCGAATAATAGAATAATAAGAGCTGCGATGAGTACAGGATCAATTCCCTATCAAGGTCGAATAAGCGTGCTGCAGCGAACCCTGTTCTTTGCAGCTTTCGCTGTATTATTGATTGCATCAACAGCCTCGGCACAGCAAACCAATCCCCTAGCTTCCGATCCTAGAGCTGCCCGTGCGGGTGGCGTGATTTTTCGCGGACAGTGTGCAACCTGCCACGGAGCTGATGCGAAGGGTATCAGCAGCATCGAAGCGCCCGATCTGACACTGATGTGGACGCAGCAGGGAATGACGGAGAATCGAGTATTCACGCGCATACAAGCAGGCATCCCTGGCAGCATTATGCCGCCGCATAACTTCCCGGATACTGAAATTTGGATGTTGGTGAGCTATCTACGCAGCGTAGCAGTTGCTGGGTCCACTAGGGAATTTACCGGAGATGAAGATAGTGGCGGTCGGCTGTTTGCCGCTCATTGCATCGAATGTCATCGCGCTGGTATTAGCGGCGGTAGTCTCGGTCCGAATCTAGAGCGTATCACCCAGAGGCGCTCGCAGGCGGCACTTCGCAGTTCGGTTCGTGAACCGAGTTCCAGTATTGGTCGCGGCTATAAACCAATCATTCTGAGTACGAGTAGTGCCCCTAACGTGAACGGCATCATTAAAGGTGAGGATGCTTTTTCGATTCAGATACTGGACAGCAATCAAAGACTGCGAGGCTTCGCAAAATCTGAGCTGCTCTCTTCAGATCGAGACATCGATTCACTAATGCCTGCTTTTCCTGAGGGGCAATTGAGTGATTCTCAGCTCGACGATATTTTAAGCTATCTGCATCAGCAGCGCTGAGATTGTAGGAACAGAAGACATAGAAGGGTTAAATGAATCAAAATCGAAACGGTCATCAAATTCTTAGAAGAATGGTCAAAAAGTCATCGGCGCTGGCCTTTTTCTTGCTTTTTCCTGCCTTGGCTGCGCTGGCACAAGACGATTCGGGGCCGGATTACACAGATATTGTGCAGGGTTTTGCGGATTCATCTCGGTGGCTGACCTATTCTGGTGACTACAGCGGCAAGCGCCATAGCCCGCTAACACAGATAAATACAGAGAACGTCGCCTCGCTGCGACCGGTCTGGACCTTTCAGACAGGCACCACGACGCGAGGTCGAGGTTTCGAAACGACTCCTCTCATAGATGATGGTGTGCTGTACGTAACGGGGTCAAACAACTACGCCTGGGCGATCGATGCAAAAACTGGTCGCCGTTTCTGGCAGTATCGCCGCAATCTTCCAGACGACCTGACCTATGGTGCTAGCGCACCGGTTAACAGAGGCTTCGGGATGCTCGGTAATAGCCTGTTCATGGTGACGCTGGACGCACATCTATTGGCGTTCGATAGGCGTAACGGCGACATCCTCTGGGATGTTGAGCTAGCCGACTACCGAGTTGGTTACGCGTCAACCGGTGCTCCATTGGTAATCGATGGCATGGTCATCACTGGCGTATCTGGTGGCGAGTACGCGACGCGAGGCTTTATCGATGCTTATGACCCAGTTACGGGCGAGCGACTGTGGCGCTTTAATACAATACCAGGGCCGGGTGAACCCGGTAGCGAAACTTGGCCTGATGATCCAGAGATTCTGGCGCGAGGTGGCGGTGGCACCTGGATGAACGGTAGTTATGATCCCGAGCTCAACCTGATTTATTGGGGTGTAGGCAATCCCAATCCAGATTACTACGGTGATAGCAGGCCGGGAGACAATCTGTATTCGAACTCACTGGTGGCGCTAGATGCGGATACTGGTCAGTTGCAGTGGCACTACCAGTTTACGCCTCATGACCTGAACGATTGGGACTCTAATCATATGCCGGTATTGGCGGATATTCAGTGGCAGGGTGAGCCACGCAAAGTGGTAATGGTCGGCAATCGCAATGGCTTCTTCTATGTGCTTGATCGGGTGTCCGGTGAATTTTTGTTAGGCAAACCCTTTACCGCAACCACTTGGGCGCGGGAAATAGGGGAAGATGGCAGGCCGATAGTGTTGAACGATGGGAGTAAGGGTTGCCTGCCCGATCCTTGGGGCAGCACGAATTTCATGCCGCCTTCATTCTATCCTGAGCTGGGGTTGTTCTACCTCACGGCGCGTGAAACCTGCGCAACCATTGTTCCTGAAGAGCCCAATCTAGTGCCTGGGCAGTCCTCCTTCGGTGGCGTTGTGTTTATAGACCCGGAGGTAGGCTCCGGCGCTCTGCGTGCTCTGGACGTGCAAACCGGTGAATTACGCTGGGAATTCACCTATCCATCGCCGACCTTTGGGGGCGTGCTGAGCACGGCTGCAGGGCTGGTGTTTGCGGGCGATCATGAGGGCAATTTCATGGCCTTCGACGCGGTAGACGGTGAGAACCTCTGGCACTATCAGACCGGCTCGCGTATTTGGGGAGCAGGGGCCATGACTCATATGCTCGATGGCCGACAATATGTATTGATTCCCTCCGGAACGACGCTTACTGCGTTCGCGCTCCCCGAGCGCTAAATAGGTGAGAATCTCTGGCATTACCAAACAAGATCTCGTATTTGGGGCGCTGCAGCGACCACTTACTTATTGGATGGGAAGCAGGACGTTTTAATACCCTCAGGCACCACTTTGACTGCTTTCTCGCTGCCAGACTAAACAGTAATGGTGAGCGTTAAGATTGAGCCTGTATATGGCTCTTACTTTGAAGGCTAACTTGTTGCGAAGTAGTCCTCTAATATCGTGGACTTTTCCCCAGAAGAATCCTATTCTCAAAAAAGATCTTGCAAGAATCAACACACTGAGGCTTGGGATTGCAACTTATTGTGACTTACCCGCTTTTGTAATCTGCTTTAGCGTAGACTATTATTTAGTAGATAGAAGATAATTGCGATAAAAAACAGACACCTACGTAGCATCCCAATAATGTAAAGCTTTATTTTGGAGAAACGGCAATGATGGTTAGGATACTTCTCGCACTAAGCCTTTTACTTACGCCTGCTTTTGCTTGGGCGCAGGCACATGATGCCAGCGTCGGAGATCACCAGCTTCACTACTATGATGCGGTCGACTTTGACATAGACCCTGCTAGCGTAAATTACGCAGATCACATTGCGCCAATTTTGCAGGAAAGCTGTCAACAATGTCACCGACCAGGTGGCGGTGGGCCTATGGCTTTTATGACTTATGATGAAGTCAGGCCGTGGGCACCAATTATTATGTACCGTACTGCTATTCGCGACCGTATGGGAGCCATGCCTCCATTTTTTGTTGAAAAAGATATAGGTATTGATGGCTTTAAGAGCGATTACTCGCTGTCTGATAGACAATTAGCGCTCATTCAGGCGTGGGCTCAGAACGGTGCACCTCGCGGCAATCCTGATAACGAACCTGAGGCAATTGTATACAGCGATGACATTGGTTGGACGGTAGGTGAGCCGGACTTGGTTCTTCGTTCACAAGATATGACACGTCCTCCAGTAGCCCCCGATTGGTGGGGCGATATTGGCATAGTTCCTACAGGGCTGACTGAAGATCGTTATGTAAAGTCTATTGAAGTTCGGGAAATTAATGACATTCCAACGGATCGTGGCGCTAGCACAGTGGGTGGCAAATATATTTGGCACCACATGACCTACTCGAGCGGAATTCTTGCTGACAATGGTCAAGAAATTGTGCAGGACAGTCGCGTTGGTTGGCCAATACATGAAGTAGGCCGCAATGCTGATATCTTTTCGGAAAAAGCTGGTCGTTTATTACAAGCCAATTCTGCTTTGCATTTAGGTGCTGCTCACATGCACTCCAATGGCAGAGAAACTACTGGTTATCTGGAATTTGGTATTACTTTCTTCCCAGTCGGCTATGAACCGCAATACACTCGTCGCGGCCCTCGCACCGGTAATGGTATCGATATAGATATCGTACCGAACAAGCCGAATCAGGAAATTCATAATTATGTGATTCTGAAAGAGCACACCAAAATTATGGCATTCGAGCCGCATCTTCATGCTCCCGGCGTGCGTATGTGCATGGAAGCCATTTGGGGGCATAATCAGTTTACTTTGAACTGTGTTGGTTATGATCACAACTGGGTGAAGCAGTATGTTTATGAAGACGATAAAGCACCGCTGCTGCCAAAGGGTACCATATTACATACCATAGGATACCTCGACACGACTCCGGCTAATACAAACCTAGCTGACCCACGTAACTGGGCTGGTGGAGGACGCCGCTCCGTCTCGAACATGTTTATCGATCTAGGCTATTCCGTTAGCCTTACCGAAGAACAATTTCAGGCTGAGATGGCTGAACGTCGGGCCAATATGAAAGATCGTAACGATTACGATGTTGGCTGCCCTCTTTGCTGGGCGCCAGAAACAATGGAACAAAATCTTGCACAGGGAAATGATTGAACATGAGGAGCGGCGGAAGGTTGTTGGCAAGTCCAAAATTAGTGCCAGTGTTATTGCTGGCGTTAGTCTTTGTTTTGCAGAGTGGGAATGCACAGCCCCGTTTCTGTCTCTTATACACATCTCCGAGCCCACGAGAC
>OJEF01000707.1_pt1 | contig 10919 bp, 11 predicted proteins | sample 1593041 | NCBI WGS metagenome assembly OJEF01 (sample SAMN05416790, study PRJEB24817) | seawater metagenome | isolation source: Sea water | place: Canada:Atlantic | collected 2013-11
AGCGTCAGATGTGTATAAGAGACAGATGACTATTTATTCCTACTGCCTGACTTCCGAGTTAGAAGCTTCACTCGAGCAGGACGAGCTAGATGCTATTTTAGAGTCAGAGGTGCTAGCCATACAAACTTACTGCCTCCGACAGAGCTGGTTTATGGCCCAGGCGCTAAAAGATTCAAACTGTAATTGGAATCACGAATTCGGCCGCCGCGATTCAGGCAAGCGACTGATGAGCTTGTTAGTCCCCGGTGATGTGATTTTATGCAGTAAGCTCGAGCGGATCTGCAGCTCGAGTCACGAAGTGATCAAGCTGGTGCAAAAGCTGAAAGAGAAGTCTGTTCAGTTGCATGTTGTTGAGCTCGGTGGCGATATTACTGATTCGGAATTTAGCGTGAACTTTGCATCGGTTACCGAGCTATTTAGCGCGCTAGAAAAGCGTAAGTCGGCGGAGCGCATCAAGGGCGTTAAGCAGCGACAAAGAAAGCAAGGGCGTTATCTAGGTGGCAGTCGTCCATTTGGTTATATGATTCATGAGAATGGCCGCCTAATAGAAAATCCTATGGAGCAGAGAGTGCTGCGCAGAATCATGGAGTTGAAAAAGCTGGGCAAGTCGCTGCGCGCGATCTCCAGTGAAGTATCAACGCCAGTTATGCCGATCAGTTTTAAAACTGTGCAGAGGCTATTGCAGAGACACGCGCAATAGCATTAATTATTGAGCGAGTGCCGTGGTGTTTTTGCTAGCGGCACCGTTTTACGTAGTTTGATCCTAAATAAATCTATATAACTACCGAGCTTGATTCAAACAAGGTTTGCTCATGCAAAAGCCGTTCTCTGTATTCGTGGGTTTGCGCTATACCTTGGCTCGTAAGCAAAACTTTTTCCTCTCTTTCGTTTCCTTGATATCCATGCTCGGCGTGAGCCTTGGCGTAATGATTCTGATCGTCGCGCTGTCGGTAATGAATGGTTCTATCGATACGCTGCGTGCCGATGCGCTGAAGTCGGTTCCTCATGTCACGGTATCTGGCGATAGGGTGACGACGAACTGGAATGAACTCGCCAACATTGCACTTAGCTCCCCCGATGTAATCTCAGCAGCGCCCTATCTCGAGGGTGAGGCAAATATCCTTAGCCAAGGAAATAATCGCTTTGTCACCCTGCGCGGTGTTGAGGGAGAGCTTGAAGCGGATGTGGTCGACAAGCCTAGCTCAGGCTATAGAGACCTGCTCGTAGTACTTTCGGAAACAGAAAACGGCATCATACTGGGAGCACAACTTGCGGGTAGCTTAGGTATATATAGTAACGCTGATCTTTCGGTTACCGCCTTAGGCAGCTTGCTTGCTCGAAATCTTGCTGACATACAGGGATTTACAGTTGTCGGCTACGCCGATTTTGGTGCCTACGGTAATAGCGATACGGGGTTGGTTAATCTTGCTCAGGCCCAACAGTTATTTGCGCAAAATTCGGCTTCACAATTACAGCTTAGGTTGCGCGTCGATGATGTGTTTAACGCCAAGATGATCGCGCAGGAATTGTTTGCCGATTATCCCGATCTGAGCGTGCAGTCGTGGGATGAAACGCAGGCTAGTTTGTTTAATGCGCTGCGGATGGAGAAGGTGCTCACGAGTTTCATGCTGTTGATGATTGTTATGGTAGGTGCCGTAAACATCGTCTCTACCTTAGTGATGGTTGTTGCCGATAAGGGAGCCGACGTAGCGATCCTGCGCACCATGGGTGCCAGCAGGAGCACTATTATGAAAATATTCGTCGTGCAGGGTCTGGTAGCAGGATTCTTGGGCACATTGATCGGAGCAATACTTGGCACGCTGTTGGCCGCTAATATTACTGACATCAGCCTTATCCTCGAAAGGATTATAAATTCCTTGGCGAGTGATTCGAATCGTTATTTTATTTCCCATTTGCAGACCCAGATCGAATGGGGGGAGGTGGCGCTGATCTGTATCGCGGCACTCACAATTAGTTTTCTCGCTACGCTGTACCCAGCATACCGAGCCAGTAAAATTCAGGCAGCAGAAGTGCTGCGCTATGAGTAGTAAAAAGACATGACAGAGAATTCGACAGTAGTGACTTGCGAACAACTCGAGAAAACCTATTCTCAAGGGCCGCAGCTTGTGCAGGTATTACAGGGCGTAAACTTGCAGGTCGGTCGTGGCGAGCGAATTGCGATCGTAGGCAGTTCCGGTTCCGGCAAGACCACCTTGCTCAATCTGCTAGGCGGCCTCGATCTGCCTACTGGCGGCAGGGTCACTATTGCGGGCAAGGACTTGGCGCAGGTTGATGAAACTGAACGCGGGATTTTACGCAACAAGCACCTTGGCTTTGTGTATCAATTTCACCATTTACTAGGGGAATTTTCGGCGCTAGAGAATGTGTGCATGCCACTATTAATAGGCAATCTCTCAATGACCGAGGCTGCCGAGCGGGCTCGGGTCATGTTAGAGAAGGTGGGTCTAGATTCTCGATTACAACACAAACCCTCTGAACTCTCCGGTGGCGAACGACAGCGAGTAGCGATTGCGCGCGCTTTGGTAACTGAACCGAGCTGTGTATTGCTCGATGAACCTACCGGCAACCTCGATCGAAATACGGCGAACGAAATTCATGCGCTGATGGACTACTTGAATGAAAAGCTAGAAATAAGTTTCATCGTGGTCACCCACGATGAGTTGCTAGCGTCCTCCTTGGAGCGCAGGTTGCTACTCGCCGATGGACTGTTACGTGAGCAGTAAGCCGCTAGCCTTGTCGCGCTTCGTGGCGTTTCGTTATGTGAGCGCTGGTAAGAGCAGTCATCTGGTCTCCTTCATGTCGGCTATTTCTATCTTCGGTCTGGCCTTGGGTCTGGCTATCCTCGTCATTGTGCTCTCGGTTATGAATGGCTTCGACAAAGAGATGCGCCAGAGTGTGCTAGGTATAGTGCCGCACATCACTCTTAGTTCAGAAGAGAATCTCAATGAAGCGCAGTGGCAGGAGGTTCGTGCAACAGTTGAGCAGAACCCGGCCGTTGTCTCCATCTCGCCGGTGATTCAGGCAATTGGCGTTGCGGCGGCGCAGGGAAGTCACAAGGGCGTGGTGATTAATGGTATCGATGCTGCGCTCGAGGCGGAGTCTTCAGCAATTAATCGTTTCATGCGTGCGGGTGATCTAAAGGCGCTGATCGATAATCGCTGGGGTGTGGTGCTCGGGCAGACACTCGCAAATAGATTGGGTGTGGATCTAGGGGACAATGTCGATCTTTTTTCGACATCGATCTCAGTAAATCCGATTACCCCTCTAGCTACGTTCAAGGGCTTCGACGTAGTGGGTATCTATCGCGTGGGCGCACAAGAGCTAGATGCCAATCTGGTAATGATTAACCTCTCTGCGGCACGGGCCCTGTTTAGGCTACGTACTCCCTACAACGCTGTGCATATTAGAACAGTAGATGTGTTGCAGGCCGAAATAGTTCGTGCGCAGCTTATGGCGGACTTGCCTGGGGCCTTGCGCAGCGAGAGCTGGGTGGCCTCGCTGGGTGCGATCTATGAGAATATTCAGTTCTCGCGTGGAATCATTAGTTTCATGCTTTGGCTATTAATCGGCGTGGCGGCCTTTAACCTGGTTGTTAGTCTTATCATGATCGTGCGCGACAAGCGTGGTGACATCGCGATATTAAGAACACTAGGTGCGAGCCCGAAAACTATCAATAACATCTTTATGTGGCAGGGCTGTTTCATCGGTCTTACAGGTATAGCGTTTGGGGTGGTGTTGGGTGTATTGGGTTCGTTATACATTAGTCAGTTCGCTGCGTTCGTAGAGTCTACATTCTCCATCCAGATACTGAATGCCGAAGTTTATCCAATCGATTTTCTGCCCTCGCAGCTAAGCCTACTCGATGTAGCCTACGTCGCGTCGGGCGTGTTGGTGCTTTCCTTGCTGGCGACCATCTATCCTGCATCGAAGGCGGCGGCTATTCAGCCTGCCGATGCCCTGCGCCACGAATAGTTTCTCCTCTAGCTAGCTTTGTCCTCTATTGCTTTCTATAGCTTGTAAAGGAAGGTGTAAGTAGTAGAGGAAGATAGGGGCATCGATGCGCTGCGCTTTATTGTTGATATGCGCAGGCATTGCCAGTGCCACCTTCGTTGCAGATGCTTCATTCGCTCTAATTCTTTCCCTGATTTGTATCGTCGTCCTGCTGTTTGCATTGCTCTTAATAGAGCTGGTGTTAATCAAGCGACTGAAGGCGGCGAAACTTCTTCGGCGGCTAGTCGTTGGCTTGCTACTCATTTTCCTGGGCGCATGCTGGCATCTTAACTGGGCCAGCGATCTTATAGCTGAGCGCTTATCAGAAATACTCGAAGGGAAAACACTGCAGGTTGAGGGCGTCGTGATCGGCTTGCCGGAGCGTTCACTGATTGCACAGCAGTTTCAATTCGAAATTCTGCACGCGCCATCCGGATTCTTTCCGCGTAGGGTAGTTCTCAATTACTACGGCGGCGCCACCGCAGTTCCTGGCCAGTATTGGCGGTTTGCGGTGCGGCTCAACCGTCCTCACGGGTTCGCTAATCCCGGAGGCTTCGACTACGAGGCCTGGTTGTTTCAGCAGGGCATTAGCGCGCGCGGCTATGTCCGTGATGCGGTCTCGAATAAGTTGATCAGTGCTCCATCAAGTAGGGTTGGGTTTTCTCCCTCGGCGTGGCTGCATATGCTGCGCTTTTCGCTGAAGATAAAGTTGCAGCGACTGTAAGCTGATTCTTAGTACGGCGGCCTCTTGATTGCCCTGCTACTTGGCGACAGGTCGGGGATCTCGCAGGACTACTGGGGGCTCTTTACAGCGACAGGCAGTAATCATCTGTTTGTCATCTCGGGGCTGCACATAGGTATGATCAGCGGCTTCGCTTTTTGGTTAGCGTTAGTTGTGGGTAAGCTCATTCGTATTGCTAGGCTAGTTCCTGCGCAAAAGTTCGCCGCGATCTTAGCGCTAGCCGCCGCCTTTGTTTATGCACTGCTCGCAGGTTTTAGCTTGCCTACGCAGCGCGCGTTTATCATGATCGCCGTGCTTATCTGCGGTCTCTTTTGGAATGCACGCTATCAAGTTTCTTTTCGGCTACTGTTAGCGGTGTTTGTTGTTTTGCTAGTAAATCCATTTGCGCTGACCAGTAGAGGTTTCTGGTTGTCATTTATCGCGGTGGCTGCGCTGCTAGCGTTTGCCGGTTCTTTTGAGGCCCGTGTAAGTGTCAAGCAAATAGAGACCCCAGCTGGTGAACGATTGAAAGGGGCGGCAAGGCTTTTCGTTCGCCCGCAATTCATCGTTTTCATCGCGCTGGGGGTGCCGTTAGTTTTCCTCACACAACAACTCTCGCTGCTTGCTCCGCTGATTAATATTGTCGCCATTCCTGTTGTCGGTTTCTTGATTGTGCCGATCTGTTTTGCATCCTTGCTTGTTAGCTTCGTACATGAGCGCTCTGCGATGCTGTTGTTCACTATCGCTGATGGCGCTATTGCATTGCTCATTGATTTTATGGAGTTCCTGGTTGGGTTGGGGGCCGGTGCTCATCAGCTGCAGGTGGCGCAGCCTAACAATTGGAATGTGTTGGCTCTGTTCTTCGCTGTTCTATTATTGCTGCTGCCTAAGGGAGTATGCCGAAGAGGTCTCGTCATTCCACTGATGCTCTGCGTGTTGCCGATACCCGAGCGGTTAAAATCGTCGACGTGCGAGAACAGCATCCTAAGATTGCATGTCGTCGACGTGGGGCAGGGCCTCGCCGTCATTGTTCAGACGCGCCATTACGCGCTTCTTTATGACACGGACGCTAACCTCAGTCCTGATTTCAAAATCAGATCCGCTGTCGTTGTGCCTACACTTCGATCGCTTGGACTACGCGAGCTCGATGTTGTCATAGTTAGTCATGGCGATAATGATCATGCTGGAGGCTTGCTCGGTGTTGAGCCGAATATCAGAATACGAAAATTGATAAGTAACGGGAAGGGTTTGAATACGAAGCTGACCACCGAGCTCTGTGCCGATAGCGATGATTGGAATTGGGATGGCGTCGAATTTCGATTTCTACAGAGCTCTCTAGACTATTCCTCGGAGAACGATAATTCCTGCGTTTTGCAGATTCGCTCGAGCCGAGGGAGCGTCTTACTGCCTGGAGATATCGAAACGCAGGCGGAGGCACAACTCGCGATAAGCTATGCAGGGGAGCTTGCGAGTGATGTGTTGCTTGCCCCACATCATGGAAGTAGAAGCTCGTCGAGCTATGCCTTTCTAAAACGGGTCGACCCTGACTTTGTGGTGTTCTCTGCTGGCTACCGCAATAGCTTTGGGCACCCTCACGATCGGGTGGTCACACGCTACTGCGAATTCGCTAGCAAGACGCTTAATACAGCGGAGGCCGAGATGATTAGCTTCGAATTTAGCGAGGGATTTAGCGACACAGGAGTGCCGGAGAACCAAATTATCCACATTCGCGAATACCGAAAACTAAATTCTCGCTATTGGCATTAATTAGACTAGTGATTGATGCCGATAAGTCTACTACCCAGTACTGGCCGTCTGCGTAGGCCGTGTACTGGTGGATATGGTAGAGTTATCAATCGGTTTTTTGGAGGCAACACGTGGTAGAAATAATTCGGGCTGGCGGCTGGCTGATGTTGCCCATTATGCTTTGTTCCATCGTTGCAATAGCTATCGTTATTGAGCGATTCTGGAGTCTGAGTGCTTCCCGCATCACGCCTAAGTACGTTCTCGCACAAGTATGGACTTGGTTAAAAAACAATCAATTGGACTCCAGCAAGCTACGCGAACTGCGAATGTCATCACCGCTCGGTCAGATTCTGGCAGCAGGGCTGCTTAGCTCCAAGTACGGCAGAGCAGCGATGATCGAGAGTGTCGAGCAGGCTGCCGCCCAAGTTATTCATGACATGGAGCGTTATCTAAATACCTTAGGCACGATAGCCGCTATCACGCCATTGTTGGGCCTTTTGGGTACGGTTGTTGGTATGATTCGCGTGTTCAGCGAGATCATGCTGCAGGGCACCGGCAATGCGAATGCACTCGCTGGCGGCATCTCCGAAGCATTGATTTCGACTGCAGCGGGACTCACCGTCGCGATACCTACTTATATGACACACCGCCACTTCACGCGGAAAGTCGAATCCCTCGTACTGACGCTAGAGCAGGAATCGATCAAGCTAGTCGATGCTTTGCACAGTGACCGTAAAGTCGAAGTGAAATAGGATAGTTAGAGAAGAGCTAGAAAAAAGCAAGAGAGAGATCACAGCAACTTGAAATTCAAACGAGCCAACCGCGAAGAACTCGCCATCAATATGACACCACTCATAGACGTGGTGTTTCTTCTGCTTATCTTCTTTATGGTAACCACGACATTTAGCCGCGAGACTCGGCTGCTTGTGAACCTGCCTGAGGCGAACGCCGAGGCTGCACAGAGCAATCCTGCACAGATTGAGATTCTAGTGGCCAGAGACGGCAGCTTTTCGATCAATGGTAGAGGACTGGTCAATTCCAGAATCGAAACGCTAGCGCAGGGTTTGGAGATAGAATCAGGCGGTGACCACAGCTTGCCAATTCTACTGATCGCCGATGCCGAGGCTACCCATCAATCGGTCGTGACTGCGATGGATGGCATTGGTCAATCCGGATTTACACGACTCAACATAGCCACGCAGCGCCCACAAGATCTTGAACAATCAGAATCTACCCCAACAGACTGACTATGAGCGATACGGATCGAAAAATAGGTAAGCAAGAGAGTTGGCGCCTGTACTGGCGACTATTCAGCTATGTGCGTCCGCATCGCCTGTTGTTTGCCACGGCCATGCTCGGCTATATCATCTTCGCGCTTACCGCGCCCGCTGCCACTTGGTGGCTGGGCTGGACTGTCGATGCGATTACTGCCGGCGACTACGAGGCGCTGCGGGTATTGAGCCCGTTAGCCTTCATTGGCTTGGCTGCCATTCGCGGTCTGGGTGGCTTTATGGGTAGCTACTATCTAGCTGGCATCTCGAATCATCTAGTACACAAGCTACGCTGCGAACTGATCGACCGGTTAATTCGCTTGCCGGCAAGCTACTTCGACAAGAATTCCTCGGGGCGACTCGTTTCTAAATTAACTTACGACGTTTTGCAGATTACCGGTGCGGCCAGTAATGCCGTCGCGGTAGTAGTGCGCGAAGGCTTCACCGTAGTAGGCCTACTGGCCTACCTGATGTACATGGATTGGAAGCTTAGTCTTACCTTTCTGATCATCGCGCCGGTAGTCGGTAAGGTTGTCTCTATAGCGTCTAAGAAATTCCGCCGCTATAGCACGCAGATACAAAATTCCATGGGCGATGTGACGCAGATTATTACTGAGACGATTAAAGGCCATCGCGTAGTCCGCACGTTCAATGCAGAAGGCCATGTGAGCAAGAGGTTGTCTGCTGCAAGTGAGAAGAATCGCGTACAGAATATGAAGATGGTGCTTACACGCAGTGCGAGCACACCGCTGATTCAACTGATAGTTAGCACAGCGATAGCGACATTAGTCTGGTTCGCTATGTCACCCGAATTCTTCGCCAACAATACGCCAGGCGACTTCGTGGCGTTTCTAAGCGCGGCCGGCTTGCTGGCTAAACCTATTCGCCAACTCACGCAGATCAACGCGGTGATTCAGCGAGGGCTTTCAGCCTCGGCGAGCATCTTCGAATTGTTAGATGAAGAAAAGGAAAAAGACTCAGGCACTCAGGTATTGGATAGGGCGCAGGGGCGTGTCGAATTCAGCAATGTGAGTTTCGCGTATAAAGATGGAGCCCAGACACTGGCTGATATTAGTTTCGTTGCGCAGCCGGGACAAACTATCGCGCTGGTCGGAAAGTCTGGCAGCGGCAAGTCCAGCCTCGTGAGTCTCATTACGCGATTCTATGACTTTCAGCACGGCGAGATCACGCTAGATGACGTGCCTTTGAAAGATTTGAAGCTGGAAAGTCTGCGTGAAAATATTTCTCTAGTCTCTCAGCAGGTCGTGCTATTCAATGGCACGGTAGAAGAGAACATCGCTTATGGAGAGGATGTGATCGATCATGAGAAGGCGACTAAGGCGGCGCACGATGCGCATGCTATGGAGTTCATAGAGCAGTTAGAGCAGGGCATGGACACGCCGGTAGGTGATGATGCCGCGTTGTTGTCCGGTGGTCAGCGCCAGCGCATTGCGATTGCTCGCGCGCTGTTGAAGGACGCGCCTATTTTGATCTTCGACGAGGCGACCTCGGCGCTGGATTCAGAGTCGGAGATGCGTATTCAGGAAGCGTTGGATATCCTACGTAAAGGAAGGACTACATTTGTTATTGCTCATCGGTTGTCGACAATCGAGAACGCTGACTTGATATTAGTCATGGAGCAGGGAAAAATTATCGAGTCTGGCACGCATAAGGAATTACTAGCCAAGAAGGCGAACTACTCAAGACTTCACGCGAAACAGTTCTCGGAGAGTGCTTCGGCGGCAACTGAATGAGTTTTCTAGAAAGGGCATGGCATGAAAGAGCAGGTTGGCTGATATTGTTATGGCCAGTTTCCGTATTGTTTCAAGCGTTGACGGCAATTCGCAGGGCAGCTCAGCAATCGAAGCAACGACCAGCCTATCTAACAGCCCCTCTCATTGTCATCGGGAATATCTCTCTCGGTGGTACTGGCAAGACACCCTTGCTGATCACACTCTCTCAAGAATTACAGAAGCAAGGCTTCAAGCCCGGCATCATCAGTCGTGGCTACGGTGGGGTTGCCCCGAGCTATCCTTTCGCAGTCAATAGTGACAGCGATGTTAGCCAGTCCGGTGACGAGGCATTTCTTATAGCTGAAAAGACCGGCTGTCCCGTGTATGTTGATCCGGATCGCAGTGCGGCGTTGCAGGCTCTGCTGCTTCATGAAGACGTGGATGTGGTGTTGAGCGACGACGGCCTCCAGCACTACAACTTGTATCGTGACTTGGAGATTGTAGTCGTAGACGGTCAGCGACTGTTCTCTAATGGATTCTGCTTGCCTGCTGGTCCGCTTAGGGAATCAATGAATCGCCTGAAAGAGGCTCAACATATCGTCGTAAATGGCGAACCTGCAAGAGAAATTTTACAACTGGCGGGCGCGATCAAGATGCAATTGGAGCCCCGCTCGCTTGTCAATATGGTTAGCGGAGAAAAGCGACCATTCGCAGGCGCTCCCTTTAATATGGGTAGCAGGCTGCAGGCAGTTTCCGCGCTTGGCAATCCGCAGCGCTTCTACGCGTTATTGGAGCGCTTGCCGTATCAGGTAGAGATGTTTAGCTTTCCCGACCATCACCGCTTCACTGCCGACGATTTCGAGCAGGAGGGCATTGATATGCATCAACCTGTCGTAATGACAGAGAAGGATGCGGTAAAATGCCGGCAGTTCGCCAAAAACAATTTTTGGTATCTATCGGTAGAAGTGAATCTTGAGAGTCAATTTTTCGAACGTCTTACCGAAGACATTCGGCGAGTCAGGATTCTTTAGAAACAATCCCTTAGACTAAAAGCTGTAGCTGGTTTGTTACCTTCGCCTTGGCGAAGAACCAGGAGTCTTTCTATGCTCGACCAAAAACTTTTAACTATCCTTGCCTGCCCTTTATGCAAGGGTGAATTGCAATACGATCGGGTTGCGAAGGAATTAATCTGCCTGCCTGATGCCTTGGCCTATCCAGTTCGAGACGATGTGCCGGTGATGCTCAGTAATGAGGCTAGGGAGCTAGCTACCGAAGAATGCGAGAAGTATCGATGAGTTTCAGCGTAGTCATCCCGGCCCGATACGCTGCTAAGCGCCTGCCTGGAAAGCCACTTCTGGATATTTGCGGCAAACCGATGCTGCAACATACCTACGAGCGCGCACTAGAGAGTCTGTCTCTTATACACATCTGACGCTG
>OJEF01000710.1_pt1 | contig 10910 bp, 9 predicted proteins | sample 1593041 | NCBI WGS metagenome assembly OJEF01 (sample SAMN05416790, study PRJEB24817) | seawater metagenome | isolation source: Sea water | place: Canada:Atlantic | collected 2013-11
GCCAGGCCCTGGAACTGGCCGAGCATGTCATTCACGCCGCCAACCAGGGTGCTGTACAGATTCAGGCCGCGCACGGTGGTGTCGGCCAGGGACAGATCGATGGTGCCTTTGGCGGAGTTCATCAGCGCTTTTTCGCTGTTGCCGCTGGCGCTGTAGCTGCCGTTCATGTCGAACACCCCTTTGGCCAGATCATCCTCCAGCGCCATTTGTACCAGCGGTTGGATCTGAACGCTGGAGACAGTGTTGCTGGCGGTGATTTTCGGGGTGCTGCCGGAGGCATCCAGTTTGGCTTTGGCGCTGAAGCTGCCGCCCAGGGTGCTGCCGCTGGCGCGGGTCAGCTGCAAGACACCGTTCTTGGCGCTGACGGCAAATTTCATGTCGCTGGCGGTAATGCTGTCGTATTTCACGGTGCCAATGGCCAGTTCGCCGTCCACCAGCAGTGGCCGCAGGGTGTCCACCGGGATCAGCTCGTCACTGGACAGGCTGGCGGTACCGCCGGTTTTGCCGCCGCCGGCTGCGGCGGTTTCGCTATCGCCACTGGCAGGCGGCATGTAGCCGTCCAGGGTGATCTTGTCGAGCACCAGGTCAAAGATGATCTTGCCACTTTCCAGGCTGGCCAGGCCGGCGCTGCCGCTTAGGGTGCTGTCATCCAGGGTCAGGGTCAGCGGGCTGGCCATGACGCTGCCGGGCTTGCCGCCCAGGGTGGCGTCCAGGGCAATCTTGCTCAGTGCCTGGCTGTCGGTGGTTTCGATGGGCGCTTCGCCAATGGCTTCCAGCACCTTGTTGGCATCGAAGGGCGCGGTGGCCAGCTTGCCGCTGAGCTGCATGTCGCCGGTGAGGGCGCTAATGTCCACGTTGCCTTTGGTCTCGGTGCCGGCGGCTTGCAGCAGCAGGTCCTTGATGGAGACGGTGTCCTCGTTCAGGTTTACATCCAGATTCTGTTCCAGATGCACATCCACCGGCATGGTGGTGGCGCCGGCGATATTGGCATCCAGTGTCATCGGGTTGAGGACGAAATGGTTATTGTCGATATCGGCGGCCAGTACCGTGTCCAGATTCATGTCCACGCGCATGTCGCTCTGGTCCTGATAGCGCAGGGACATCTGCAGCGGGAAGGGTTCATCCAGGTTCACGTCCTGGGCATTCAGGTTAAAGTGCTCGACGACGATGTCGGTGCCATCGGCGGTGCTGCGGTAGCGAACCTTGCCGTCGCTGACCACGACTTTGGGAATGGTCAGCGGAATGTCCAGGCTGCTGCTGCCCTCGTCTTCGGCCGCCGGTTCTTCTTCAGCGGCGGTGTCTTCTGCCGGCGTCTGCGGGCCGATCTGCTCCCAGTTGGCGCCGTCCGGGCCGTCCACCAGGTTTACATTCAGGCCGGCCAGGGTGATGCCGTCCATTTCGACCTGGCCGTACAGCAACGGTAATACGGCAACGCTGACGCTGGCTTCGTCGAGGGCGGCGAACAGCTCTTCGTCATCGGCAATGCGGGCTTCGGTGCGGCCAAGACTCACGCCCAGCGAGGGCCAGAATTGCCAGGCCAGGTCACCCTGAATGTCCAGTGTCAGGTTGGCCTGTTCCTGTGCCTGTTTCTCGATTTCCGGCTTGAACTCGTTGGGATCAATCACCTGCGTGATCACAAAAACAGCAATAGCTAATAGCACAATGATGGCAAACAAAGTGATCAGCAAAATTTTTAACAGGCGTCCCATGTAGCACTCCTTGCGCGTTGGTCGTTGGACCGTGATTATAGCAGTGGGGATTCACTGACCATACCGTAGCATTATTCGTGATTGTTATTGTGACGTTAGGGGAAGAGCGTTTGCGAAAGTTCCATGTTGTTGTCTTGATGGCGCTGCTGTTGGTGGGGGGCATGGTGCGTGCCGAGCCCATTGCACTGGTTTCGGCGGGGGATAGCGTTCAGTTGGGGGCCCGGGTGGACGTGCTGGAGGACCCGGAAGGCAACTGGACCTTGAGTCAGATTCGCGACCAGTTTGCCAGTCGTTTTCGCCAAAGTGACAGCAACACCCTGAATTTCGGTTTTACCAAAAGCACGATCTGGCTGCGTTTTCAGCTGGATGCCAGCCAGATGGATGGGCGTAGCTGGTTCCTGGTGGAGCGCTATCCGATTCTCGATGAGCTGACCCTGTTCGTGCCGCAGCCGGGTGGCGAGTTCCGGGAATACGCGGTGGGGGATACACGCCCCTTTGGGCGGCGGCCCATGGACCACCGCTCTTTTGTGTTCAATCTGGAATCGCTGCCAGACGGGGTGAGTGAGTACTATCTCAAGGTGCGCGGCAAGGGCGCATTGAACATGATGCCCATGCTCTACAGTGCCAAGGGGCTGGTGGAGTACACCTATCTGGAGCAGTTGATGCAGGGGCTGTTCTACGGTTCGTTGACCATCATGTTGATTTACAACCTGCTGCTGTTTCTGTCCCTGCGTGACAATGTGCACCTGCACTTTGTGGTGTTTCTGACCGGGGTGCTATTTTTCAATATCTGCGTCAGCGGCTTTGGATTGCAGTATCTGTGGCCGGAGACCCCCAAGATCAATGAATATTTCTGGCTGACCACCTATACCTGCGGGCTCTCGCTGGCGCTGTATTCTCGGCAGTTTCTGCAGTTGGCCCAGCGGTTTCCGCGCTATGACCGATTGCTGAAGCATTACCTGATCCTGATCGGGCTGGCGTTCCTGCTGCAGTGGGTGATTCCGCCGCCGTATTCCTATCACCTGTCCACGGTGGTGGTGATGATGACGGTGGTGCTGTTCAGCTGGCTGGGTTGGGTGGTGTGGCGCCAGGGCTTCCGGGTGGCGCGGTTGTATGTGCTGGCCTGGTCCGTATTTCTGCTGACAGTGTTCCTGTATGCCATCGGCAATCTGGGCTTGATTCCCTATAGCGTGATTGTTCCTTACCTGCCGCATTTCGGCGCCCTGTGGGTGGTGGTGATGCTGTCACTGGCGCTGGGCGACCGGATCCGGTTTCTGGAAAGTGAGCGCAAGCAGTTGTCGGTGGAGGCGCAGCAGAACCTGGAGCGACACCTGGCGGATATCGAACAGATGAACCAGGACAAATCCATGTTCCTGCAGTACATCAGCCATGAGCTGAATACGCCGATCAACTGGATTGGCGCGGCCGATTCACTGGGGCAATCCGGGCAGGGGCCGGGTGAGAAAGAGGTGGATGTGTGGGCAATGGTGCGCAAGGGGCAGCGGCGCCTCACGGGGATCGTCAGCACCTCACTGCGGTATTTTGATCTCTCCGACCGCCACCAGCCGCCGTTGCAGGCCAGCTGTCAGCCCATGTGGATGTTCGACGCCATTTTGCGTGACCAGGCGGCGCGGATAGAGACTTGCGGTGTGGCGGTGCGTAACCGGATTTCACCGAATTTGCAGGTGCGAGCCTGTGAAGGGGAGTTGCGTGAAGTGCTGACCATGGCGCTGGATAATGCGCTGCGCTTCAGTGCCGAAGGCGATAGCGTGGAAGTCAGCAGCACCGTGGATGTGCCGGCGGGCCATGCCGAACTCTGTATTCGTGATGAAGGCAGGGGTGCTACCGCGGAGCAGCTGGAGCACATCCTCGAACCATTCTTCGTGATGGGATCACGTCACCATGAAGAAGGTTTTGGCCTGTCCCTGGCCATGGCGCGGGTGATGGTTGAGCAGGTGGGCGGTTCTCTGTGGGCGGAAAGCGCCGGACCCGGGCGGGGGTTTGCGCTGCATATCCGGCTGCCACTGGCTCAGTTATAGGCCTGGCTGCTGCAGGCAGTGTTCGGGCAGGGTGAGCGTTTCTCCCAGCTGCTGGCCGATCAGGCGCAGAAAGTCCTTGCCCACGCCGCGCCCCTGAGTGGCGGGATGTACGACCATCCAGGCCAGCTGCGGCTGGTTTTCTTCTATCAGGGCGATAGCCACGCGCTGCCCATTGAAGTGGGCAGCGAACAGCCGCCCTTGCCCGCCAGCCACCGCATCGGCCAGCTTCTGGCGGTATTGCGGGGCATCACGCAGTACCTTGGCAAAGGCTTCGCACTGGGTTTCCGTAAGGGCATGGGCTTCTACGCTGATGGGCATCGACGCTCTCCGCTGGTTAGCTTCTGTTGGGGTGCGTATAATAGCCGGTCCAATGCCTGGGAGGTATAGATGAGCAAGCGAAGCGCTACCGTAGAGCGCAACACCCTGGAAACCCAGATTCAAGCCACCATCAATCTGGATGGCACCGGTCAGTGCAAACTGGATACCGGGTTGCCGTTCCTTGAGCACATGCTGGATCAGGTGGCACGTCATGGTTTGGTCGATCTGGACATCAAGGCCAAGGGTGACCTGCACATCGATGCCCACCACACGGTGGAAGATATCGGCATCACGCTGGGCCAGGCCTTCGCCAAGGCCATCGGTGACAAGAAAGGGGTGCGCCGTTACGGTCACGCCTACGTGCCTCTGGACGAAGCCCTGTCACGGGTGGTGCTGGACCTGTCCGGCCGTCCGGGCCTGGAAATGTTTGTGGACTTCACCCGGGGCAGCATCGGTGGCTTCGACGTGGACCTGTTCTACGAATTTTTCCAGGGCTTCGTGAACCACGCCATGATTACCCTGCATATCGATAACCTGCGCGGCAAGAACGCCCATCACCAGGCTGAGACCGTGTTCAAGGCCTTTGGCCGCGCGCTGCGTATGGCGGTGGAGCCGGACCCGCGTATGGACGGCATTACCCCGTCCACCAAAGGTACCCTCAGCGAAAGCGAGTAACCGTACAGCACAGGCTCCCGAATATGAGTGAAGTCGTTGCCGTTATTGATTACGGCATGGGTAACCTGCACTCCGCAGGCAAGGCGCTGGAAAAGGTCGCCAATGGCCAGACCATCATCATCACTGGCGACCCGGATCAGATCCGGGCGGCGGACCGGGTGGTCTTTCCTGGTGTGGGCGCCATTCGTGACTGCATCGCCGTTCTGAAAGACACCGGCCTGGATCAGGCGATCCGGGATGTGGCGAAAGCCGGCAAGCCATTGCTGGGGATCTGCGTGGGCATGCAGGCGATGATGGCCCGCAGTGAAGAAAATAACGGCGTGGATTGCCTGGGCATTTTCGATGGGCAGGTCACCTTTTTCGGTGAGCAGTTCAGCGATACGGGCGCCCGCCTGAAAGTGCCGCACATGGGCTGGAACCAGGTGCAGCAGGGCATGGCGCACCCCATGTGGGCGGGGATCGATAACCATGCCCGCTTTTACTTCGTGCACAGTTACTGTGTCACCGGCTTGCCCGACGAAGCGGTAGCCGGGCGTTGCGACTACGGCCTGAGCTTTGCCGCTGCCGCAGTCCAGGGCAATGTGTTTGCCGTGCAGTTCCACCCGGAGAAAAGTGCTGACGCCGGTCTGACGCTGCTGGAAAATTTCCTGCGCTGGCAGCCATAAACAAACGCTACACGCGGCACGCAACAGGCTTGCACGGCCCGCCTTCTCCCGGCCGGGGAAGGCGGGTTTCCATGAATATGATAAAGAGATTCTGATGTTACTGATTCCCGCCATCGACCTGAAAGACGGTAAATGTGTACGCCTCAAGCAGGGCCGTATGGAAGACGACACCGTGTTCTCCGACGACCCGGTTGCCGTTGCCAGCCATTGGGTGGAACGTGGCGCTCGCCGCTTGCATCTGGTCGACCTGAACGGGGCCTTTGCCGGTGAGCCGGTGAACGGCGAAATCGTCAAGGCGATTGCCAAGGCCCACCCGGACCTGCCGATCCAGATTGGTGGCGGTATCCGTAGCCCGGAAATTATTCAGGCCTACCTGGATGCGGGGGTGCAGTGGGTGATCATTGGCACCAAGGCGGTGAATGAGCCGGCATTCGTCAAAGCCATGTGTGAGCAGTTCCCCGGCCACATCATCGTGGGCCTGGACGCCAAAGACGGCAAAGTGGCCACCGATGGCTGGGCGAACGTGACCGATGTGGATGTGATCGATCTGGCGAAACAGTTCGAGAACGACGGCGTGTCCGCCATTGTTTACACCGATATCAGCCGCGATGGCATGCTGCAGGGCGTGAATGTGGATGCCACCGTGAGACTGGCCCAGTCCATGTCGATTCCGGTGATCGCCTCCGGCGGCATTACCAATCTGGATGACGTGCGCAACCTGTGTGCGGTGGCTGACCAGGGCATCAGTGGTGCCATTACCGGCCGTGCCATCTACGAAAACACCCTGGACTTTGCCGAAGGCCAGGCGCTGTCTGATGAGTTGAGCGGCGCCTGAGCGCCGGGGACGTATTATGGGTTTAGCCAAACGCATTATTCCGTGTCTGGATGTGGACGCCGGCCGCGTGGTCAAAGGCGTGCAGTTCGTGGATATCCGCGATGCCGGTGACCCGGTGGAAATTGCCAAGCGCTATAACGATGCCGGTGCAGATGAAATTACCTTTCTGGATATCACCGCCAGCCATCAGGAGCGCGATACCACGCTGCACACAGTGGAGCAGATCGCCAGCCAGGTGTTTATTCCGCTCACCGTGGGTGGCGGCGTGCGTGCGCTGGAAGATATTCGTAACCTGCTGAATGCCGGTGCGGACAAGGTGGCGATCAACTCGGCGGCGGTACATAACCCGGAGTTTGTCCGTGAAGCGGCGGAGCGGTTTGGTTCCCAGTGTATTGTGGTGGCCATCGACGCGAAAAAAGTCAGCGCGGAAAGCGACACCAATCGTTGGGAAATCTTCACCCACGGTGGCCGCAAACCCACGGGCCTGGATGCGGTGGAGTGGGCGCGTAAAATGACCGACTACGGTGCCGGTGAAATCCTGCTGACCAGCATGGACCGTGATGGCACCAAGAACGGTTTTGACATCGCGCTGACCCGTGCCATCTCCGATGCGGTGCCGGTGCCGGTGATCGCCTCGGGCGGGGTCGGCAACCTGCAGCATCTGGTGGACGGTGTGCAGCAGGGCGGCGCTGATGCGGTGCTGGCGGCGTCGATTTTCCACTTCGGCGAATATTCGGTGCAGCAGGCCAAGGAATTCATGCTGTCGGCCGGCGTGGAAATGCGCCTGGGCTGATCATCTCCCGGCCTTCTTTCGGTTGGATTAACCTCCTGTCACAACTTTAGCCGCTACGTACTGGCTATAAATGGAACCCTGTTTTACTCTCGAGGTTTTGGGGGCGCTGCCCCCGTTGAAAGACCATAAAAAAATCACGGGAGAGTTGTAATGGGTTCAGGTGCGTTGATTGATATCGGGCTGCCGTTATCGTTGTTTTTGATCATGGTGGGAATGGGCATGACCCTGACCCCCAAAGATTTCCGCGAAGTTGTTGTTGCCCCGCGTGGCACCTTCTATGGCCTGGTCTGCCAGATACTCCTGCTCCCGCTCATCGCCCTGGGCGTGGCACTGGCGCTGGACCTGTCGCCAGCGCTGGCGGTGGGGCTTATCGTGATTGCTGCCTGCCCGGGCGGTACCACCTCCAATCTGTTTGTCTATCTGGGGCGCGGTGATGTGGCCCTGTCCATTGTGCTGACCGTGCTTGCCAGCCTGATCACTATTGTCACGCTGCCTGCGTTTACTGGCTGGGCCCTGGAGCGTTTTCAGGACACCGCCAGGGCGCTGGAACTGCCCGTGATGCGCACCATCATTACCCTGTTCGTGATTATCCTGTTGCCGGTGGCCATCGGCATGGCTATTCGTCACTTCCGCCAGAACTGGGCGGAAAAGGGCGAAAAGGCCGTGGGGCTGCTGGGGCTGGCGGTGATGGTGGCGGTGATTGCGCTATTGCTGGTGGAGCTGGGCGATGAAGCTCTGGTGCTGTTCAAGCAAGCTGGTGTGTCCGCCATTATTCTCAATGTGGCAGGTATTATTCTGGGTATGGTGGGTGGCCGGGTGATCGGCTTGAGCCGGGATCAGGCATTCACTGTGGCCATCGAGCTGGGGATCAAGAACGGTACGCTGGGGTTGATGGTGACCTTGACCCTGCTGCATTCCGAGGCCATGTCTGTGCCGTCTGCGGTTTACGGTGTACTGATGTTTGCTTTCGGTTTCCTGATGATCGGTTACGCCAAACTTACCGGTATCGGCAAAAACCGGGATCAGGACCCGGCGTGAGCTTCGCTCCCGGTGGTGGCTGTGGTCACTGCCGGGGTGCTCAATAGCGTGGACACCGGAACCACCTCAATGCCGGCGTCTTGCATCAAGGGCAGTACCTGCTGCAGGTAGTGCACGGTTTCCGGGTACGGGTGGCCGATGGCAATCGCCTGGCCGCGCTGCCGGGCCAGCCGGATCAGCCGGTTGAACTGCTCATTGATGCTGACCAGATTGCGTTCATTATCCAGAAAGACATCGCGCCCGGCGTGGGAAAGCCCCACCTGCCGGGCCACCTGCTGTGCCACGGAATGACTGCTGGTGCGGCTGTCCACAAAGAATAGCTGGTGCGCCTTCAATTCCGTCATCAGCCAGCCCATGGGCTGTTGCTGTTCGGTAAGCGCGCTGCCCATATGGTTGTTCAGGCCGCGGGCCTGGGGAATCTGGCTCAGGGCCTGGCGCACCGCATCCAGCAGTTGAGGCTCATCCATCCCGTCCCGCAGGCCGCCCTGATCAAGGAGCTGATGGCGTTGCGCGGCCATGGGCATGTGCACCAGCACTTCCTTGCCGGCCAGGCTGGCCCGCTCCGCCAGTCGGCGGGCATGGGGGGAAAAGGGGATCACCGCGCAGGTGACCGGCGCGGGCAGGTCCACAATGGCCTGGCCGTGTTGCCGGCTGTAGCCCAGGTCATCAATGATGATGGCAATGCGTGGTGCGGCCAGCGCGCTGGCGCTCAACAGCAGCCCCGGGAGCAGCCACCCCAGGGCCAGTAACCGGCCTGTCATCAAGGCTGGTCGGGCTGTGAGGCGTGGGCGGGGCGCTGAGTGAGGACGACGCCTTTGAGGATGGAGAGCGCCTGCGCCAGCGGGTAATCGTCCTCGGCCAGGGAGCTGCGTTTCTTCTCTTTCTCGCTGTCGCCGTTTTCATTGTCCAGGTGGCGAGGCAAGTCTGCTTCACGCAGGTGCATGTCTTCGCGTACTTCGATCTTGGTGACCACATCCACGGCAATGTCGGGTTCAATCCCTTCTGCCTGAATGGAGCGCCCCTTTGGGGTGTAATAACGGGCGGTGGTGAGTTTCAGGGCGCGGTCCTTGCTCAACGGCAATACCGTTTGTACGGAGCCTTTGCCGAAGGTGCGGTTGCCCACCACGATGGCGCGTTCCTGGTCCTGCAGGGCGCCGGCCACGATTTCCGAGGCGGAGGCGCTGCCGCCGTTGACCAGCACCACCAGCGGTTTGCCGTTCAGGGCATCGCCGGCGCTGGCATCAAAGTCGTTTCGGCTCGCCTTGTCGCGGCCCTGGGTGTACACCACCAGGCCGGCATCCAGGAACAGGTCGGTGACTTCCACGGCGCCGTTGAGCACGCCGCCGGGGTTATTGCGCAGATCGAGAATCAGGCCGTTAAGAGCGGTGTCCTGGTTGAGCTTGTCCAGCGCTTTGCGGGCGTCGTCACCGGTGTTGTTCTGGAACTGGGAAATGCGCAGGTAGCCCAGGCCCGGTTCCAGCATTTTTGATTTCACGCTGTGGGTCTGGATGCGGTCGCGTTCGAGGCTTACCTGGCGGGGTTTTTCGTCGCCTTCGCTAAGGACCATCAAATCGATTTTGGTGCCGATTTCCCCGCGCATCAGCTCTACGGCTTCGCCCAGGGTCAGCCCTTTTACAAAGGTATCGTCGATCTTGAGGATCAGGTCGCCCGCGAGAATGCCGGCGTTGCTGGCGGGCGAGTCATCCACCGGGGTGACCACTTTGACAAAGCCGTCTTCCATGGTGACTTCGATGCCCAGGCCGCCGAATTCGCCGGTGGTGGTCACCTGCAGGTCGTCAAACTGGTCCGGGGTCAGGTAGTTGGAGTGCGGGTCCAGATCGTGGAGCATGCCGCGGATGGCGGCTTCCAGCAGTTCACGGTCATCCACGTCTTCAATGTAGGCCGCACGGATGCGTTCCATGACCTCGGCAAAGGCGCGCAGCTCGTCCACCGGAACGCCTTGCTGGCGGGCCTGCTCATCAAGGGCAGGGTCCTGGGCGTGAAGTGCGGTGAGCGGGCTCAGGGCAAGCAGGCCGATGAGCGCGACAGAGCGGAGCGTGGGCAGGATGGTTGTTGGCATTCAGGATCCCCGGCGGGCACAGAAAAAAGGTGTGCGCGTTTCAAAGTTCATCATCAATTTTGCGCCAATGGCGGCAGTGTAACACGCTGATTGCACCAGCGTGTGGGGTTCACAGCCTTGCCCCGGTGGCGTATCTCGAAGTAGAGACCGTTGGTCCGGTTGCCGCCGGAATTGCCGGCCAGGGCCAGGCTGTCGCCGGCGGACACCCATTCGCCGACCTCGCGTAACAGGCTCTGGTTGTAGCCGTAAAGAGTCAGGTAGCCGTTGCCGTGATCAACAATGGTCAGCAGGCCGTAGCCGCGCAGCCAGTCTGCAAACACCACGCGGCCGGCATGGATCGCCCGGACCGGGGTGCCCGGGGCAGCATTGAAAATGACGCCTTGCCAACGCAGCGCCCCTTCCCGGCGGCTGTTATAGCCGGTGGAAATGCGCGCCTCCACGGGCCAGGGGAGTTTGCCGGCCAGATTTCCGAAGGGCTTGCCGCCTAGGTCGGCAGGGATGTCATTGAGGCTGCGCTGCATGTCTGCCAGCAGCTTTTGCAGGCGCTGCTGATCTGTCTTGAGCTGGTTAAGATTGCTGCCACGATCATCCAGTGAGCGGTTCAGTGATGCCAGTGTGGCCTGGCGCTCTTTCTGGGCGTCTTGCAGTTTGTCCGCATGGCGTTGCACGTCGGTGCGTTTTCCCAGCAGCACCTGGCGGGCCTTCTCTACCTGTCTCTTATACACATCTCCGAGCCCACGAGACGCTACGCTATCTCG
>OJEF01000723.1_pt1 | contig 10825 bp, 8 predicted proteins | sample 1593041 | NCBI WGS metagenome assembly OJEF01 (sample SAMN05416790, study PRJEB24817) | seawater metagenome | isolation source: Sea water | place: Canada:Atlantic | collected 2013-11
CTACACCTCTCTATTCGTCGGCAGCGTCAGATGTGTATAAGAGACAGCTTCTACAGTGATGGTGCCGGGCGTCAAGGTGATTGAATTACCCAGCACAACGAGTTCTCCATCACTGCGCAAATTGGTTTTATAGTGAAGTAGCTCAGGTTTGATAGGCAGCGCCGGATCAAGGATAAGCTTGCTTACATGAAAGCCACTTTTAAGAACCCTTCCGAAGAGCCACGGCATGTAGCCAATTGCAGAGAGCCAGGAAAATTTGCGAGTGCTCGGAGCAGCCGTGGGATTTATCCACACGACAATGGCCGCTGTAACGAGCCCCATTACTACATGTATCAAGTCATAGGATGCAGACAACACCAACCACAAAACAAATAACGCAATGACGGGGAATATTTTCATAGTTCAACAGGCTCCCAAGTCGCGTCTGTGTTGAAGCGGTGATAGTCGGTAGTATTCGGATCGATTGCAATAAGATTCAACCAGCCATTGTAAAAAAACTGTTGTAAAACTTCATGCCTGCTGATGATGTCAGCAACTATTTCCTTGTCCGCTTCAATAAGTATGAGCAAGCGCATTGGCTCGTGAAAATGAACATCTCCATCATTGACTGTCTGTAGAGGCAGCCCAGTTGCTAGATCGCTTTGTGCGCCATACATGACACCAACCCCACCGACCACATTATGAATGACTTTACTGCCACTGCCGTACTTCCAAGGATCTGTTGCAGAGGTGTAGTACTGCATATTGATCCACTCAGTCACTACCAGCGGGGCTGTCATGATTTTTTCTAGCAAGGCGCCCTCCAGATCAGAAAGCGCGTTGTAAGAATGCATAAAACAACGACCTCCCAAATTCATACCTTTAGTCATAGCGCGTCGACCAACAATGAATGCAGCATTACCCGACAGCCCCCATTCCGGACGCGAGTTGGCCCAGTCAAAACTCCTTGACTCGACATGGGCGAAAGCCTGTTTCGCTGTCATGTTTTTGGGCGTGCCTGGTATTCGTTTGCAGCGGTCAAGCGCTTGCTGCTCACCGCCTTCGATACATGCCAGTTTAAATTTTAGCAGATCATCTCGATGGCTTTCCGGCACGTCCACTTCGTCATAGAAACTGACCTTGTCTGCTGTCGTATCGTGCTTGGCAGGTAGAAACCAGGTGTCTTGTGGAACATCAATACCGCGCTGTAAAAGCTCAGTACGCACCAGAGGATTGTTCGCCATCGCGGCAAAAGTACGGGCGTTTGGATCTCCATGACGCCCACCGCAGGCTCCGCAATCCAGGGCTGCAGAATAAGGGTTATTATCTGTGGTACTTCCGTGACTACAGAGCACAACAAAGCGGCCGAAGTTCTCAGTAAGCCCTATCATGCGCAGGCCACCTTCAATAAAGTCTGCCTGTTGCTGTATTGAATATCCGCGAGCTAACTCTTCAGGTACGCCGCGGACATGAGGTCGTTCACCAGCTTCATCTCCAGGGCGAATTTCAGTCTCGAATGGATGACGAAAAAAAGCGTCGACCGCCTTCATCACCCAGTGAAAAGGACGTCGAAACAAAGTTTTGCCTAACAGTGCTGCGCTGAAGAATAGCCCGAGCACGTCCACCAACAAGAATGAGGCAATGGGACTGTGCTTCATGTCGTGAAACAGTTTTTCACCCAACTGCATCCAACGCGAACCTGAAGCATACTTCGACAGCGCTTCTTGCTGGCCAGCACGAGGTAATTCATAGACCACACTACCTGGGCTCAGCAACACTGGGCACAAGGGAAAGGACTCTTCTGCATCATAACTTCGATGACTAATTGGAATACCGAAAAACCCTGCATAGCCGAAGGTTTCAATTGCACCCGCTGCTTCAAGATGACGACGGAAAGGTTCAGAACGGACATCGATGCAAAATGCCGCTTGAGCTAAAGGCCGTTCCTTAAGTGTCGGTACAGTACCTTGATGCGCCTTAATATTTGACAACAGATCAGTGCGGAACGATTCTTCATAAGCCTCGAGCCACACTGGTAACTGCTGCTCTACCGAAAAATCATCGAGCCATCCGAGCATAGTACCTGCCTGCTCACTGGTAATTTCACTAAGGGAGTTGGCGTCAATACCCAGCAGCTGTAAAAGGTGAAACAGTCGCCACGCATCACGACTTAACGCTAGCTTATGAGGGCTAACAGTTGCATCTGGCGCCTTGCCGTGATCATTTAAGTAATTGACAACCTCTGTTAAATTACCTTCAACACCCCATTTCCGGCGAGCTTGCAATGCAACCAGTTCCTGCTCATAAAATAGTCGAACTGCTAAGTATTGCACCACATCAATTGGCGCTGCTTGCTGAATCGGATCGTCCTGATTCAGCCCGCGCCAACGTATCAGCCCCGTCCATCCTGGTAGCTGTGCAAGCACGCGAGTTATATAGTCCGGCCAACGTACCTCTGGAATTTGAAGAACTGTCAGCGAATGCTGAATCGCACTTTCAGGATCTTCCGGTAGAGCTGCAATTTTTTTAGCAAAATCAGAAATACCTAGGAGACGCCCACTCATATCGTGTTGCGCAAGTTCGCGCCAAGCCGCATAGAATCCAGGCCGTCTGCCGGGCATAGACCATCCGGCCATTCCCTCATCAACGAATGACGCAGTCCACTTGATCAATTGCTGATCGATGGTGGAAACGATAGAAGATTCTGTTAACTGGTCGAGCCAGTCGCTAAGCGTATGACGAAACGGTAGTTCGAGTTCCTCGTCAGCACTTATCGCTTCTGCCGTTTGCTGACTATTCGCTGCATGATTTGAAAGACTGAGTGTGGATAATACTTGTTGCCACAGCTTTTCGAGATCGAGGTTTGCGCTAGCACCGGGTTGCGGTTTTTCTAATGCACCCGCACTAGTTAGGTGCCAATCAAATAATGCTGGTTCAAGTGCATCAATACCATAAATCAAATGGAGTCTATTTACTTCCTGTGCCGTGATGGTCCGCGATGCCACAGCAATGGACTCGTCGCTTTTGGGACCCACACGGGCCATGGCGCACTCTACGCTTTCCGCTTTTATACGGTCAGTCTCAAACAGGCTACGGAATTCCCCTACTGGCAAATACCCCTCAGCACCAAACAAGCCCTTTGCTTGCTTGAACGCCTCATCAAACGACAGGTGCTCAAGACCTTGGAGCGGGTTATGCGAGACATACCCCTTCATGGGCCAGAACTGGGAAACCGGTTCGGCAGCCTCTTCAATGAGGGTGTGTAGCTTGCTAGTTGCGTTCATTAGTTAGATTTCTTTCGCGCCGCCAGCGGATGTTCGGATAATTGGCTATGCCCATCGAGGCCGGTAACTGATAGTTCGCGATCGCTCTCAGCAAATTCTCTTTCCAAGGCTTCAAGGTTGGCCATCACGGTGTGATCCACAAGTTTTGTGCCTGACAAATCAACAACAACTTTCTTCGTGTTAGGTCTGCCGATTCGATTCTTCAGTGCTATCCAAGTACTAAAAATGGCAGAGTTATCGACCTTGACCGTCGCCGAGTCATCGCCTTCGTTTTCAACCCTCATGCTGGGCTTGAACAAGGAGACTATAGGAGCACCATTGATAACATGAATGATGGCCTTCACCAGAATTCCAATACCGATACCCACAAGCAGGTCGGTAGCGAGTACACCAATAACGGTTGAGACAAAAACGATGAACTGCTCGCGACCAATTTGGTACATATGCACAAATTCTTTCGGCGAAGCCAGTCGAAAACCTGTGAACACCAGCATTGCTGCCAGCGCCGTGAGAGGTATGCGATCAATCAATGCCGGCACCAATGCTACAAAGGCAAGCAGAAACAGGCCGTGAAACATGTTGGCAAAACGGGTACGTGCGCCGTTGTCGATGTTGGCCTTACTACGCACTATCTCAGAAATCATCGGCAAGCCACCGACGAACGCAGCGGCGGTGTTGCCGATTCCAACCGCGAGAAGGTCCTTGTCCATGTTTGTCTTGCGGCGCCAAGGATCGATTTGATCGACGGCTTTTGCACTCAATAAAGATTCCACACTACCAATCAGAGAGAACATGATGATGTAAGTGAAGCCAGTGGAAGTCATCACCCCAGAAAAATCCGGAAAGGTGAGCGCGGTAAACATATTATCTGGCACATCGACAAGATAGTGTGGCCCCAGCGCAGCATCTTGCCCTGCGAAAGCTACAATTTGCTCGGTACCAATATCGAAATACATGCCAAGAGGAACAGCAACCAGAAGCACCATCATAGGTGCCGGGATCATTTTCAGAATCGGGTTCTTAATGAACGGGAAGCCGAACATGATGGCAAGACTGATGCCGCCAATCAGCGCAATAACTGGATTCATTGCCATAAAATAACTTGGGATAGCAAGCAGCTTTTCAATGGGCCCACCAGTGGACTCAACGCCTAGCACAATCGGTAACTGCGAAGAGACGACGATGATACCGATCGAGGCGAGCAAGCCGTGAACCGCTGCCGTGGGAAAGAATTCGCCGAGTATTCCTGAGCGAAACAACCCAAAAAGGATTTGAACTGCGCCTGCAGCAACTCCGACACCCAGCGCTAAACGATACGCCTGATAGTCTGCAGCGGGGTCAACTCCTCCTGTATACCCAAATTCGGTAACACAGCCTAGCGCGATCACAATTAGTCCCGCAGCGGGCCCCTTGATCGTCAATTCCGAGTTACTTATAAAAGCAGATAGAATGCCGCCGATAATCGCCGTGAATACTCCAGCGATCGCTGGGTAGCCGCAGGCGAGAGAAATCGCAAGACACAGAGGCAAGGCAATGAGGAAGACCAGAAAGCCCGATATCATATCGGCTTTCCAGTTGCGCTTAAGCCCTTCTAGGGTTCCCTTCGGAATGTCGGAAGTTGTAGTATTCATATCATTCTTCTTCTATTTTTAGTTTGTTCAATTGGCTAATTGTAAAGCTTTCCATTCGATCAACAAAATTTACAGCGCATAGGTATTAGGAGAGACAGTACCATCCTTGCTACACCTTTTATCTTTGACTTGTGGATACAGGCCACCTATACAGAATCTAGAAGTAAGCCAGCTGATTTAGAGCCACGGCAAACATGCAGAGTTTAACTTAGCCGGGTAGGGTAATGATTATTTATCGATAAATATATACAATTCGTGATAGGAAAAGCCTTTCACTAATAAATCGAGTTTAACGGCTTCTCAGCACAGAGACAGACAGCGGATAAACCAGATAGTTCTATCCCAGAATTGGAGTATAAGCGTCTTGAATATCACACTAAAACAATTGCGCTACTTCCTGGTTGCAGCCAAGTATGTAAGCTTGCGGCAGGCAGCTCGGGAATTGAAAATCAGCCAACCCTCTCTGAGTGCACAAATACAAAAATTAGAGGAAGCGTTGGGCCTAGAATTGTTCGAGCGCAGCAAGGGGGGAGTCACACTCACCCCTCTAGGACGAGATTTACTGAAACACGCGCAGGAAGCAGTAAGTGCGGCGGAAGTAATCGTCGATGCTGCCAACTTCGCTACCAAGGGCCCTTCCGGTACGTTCAGGCTAGGTGCCAGCCCTACATTGGGCCCTTATGCCCTCCCGTGGATATTACCGGAAGTTCACAAAAAGTATGGCGGGGTGAAAATTTTTGTCCGGGAAGAAGTGCCAGATGCGTTGGCACAAGGGCTGTACGATGGCCGTTATGACTTGATACTGACCACTTTGCCATTGAAAGAAAACGGCATTACCGTCATGCCGCTGTTCCGTGAATCTCTCTACCTGGTCATGAACAGAGAGCATCCGCTGGCAAAGAACAAATCAATAAGAGGAGATCAACTGGCTGGCTTGGAAATTCTGACAATCGAAGAGCACCATTTACTCTTTAAACAGGTAGAGGATTTATGCAAGCAGTTCAATGCAGAAATCCTGCGGGATTATGAGGGCACCAGTCTCGACTCGATTCGGCAAATGGTCCATATGGAAATGGGCGTGACCTTCTTACCAGCTCTGTATATACGCTCGGAAATCATTGATCGTGATGAGCTGAGCGTTTTAACCGTAAAAGGTGAATCTATTAATCGCATTCATGCCCTGGCCTGGCGTGACACTTCACCACTACGAAATTTTTATCGAGAATTGGGCGAACTGTTTCGTGAAGTGGCAAAGGTTCAATTTCGGGATGCTGTTGAGGTGCTGGAATAGACAATTGGGAAATTTTTGGAACAAAACAGGGGAATAACTCCCCCGCCGTATTCTTTGTTAAAAACCCCAAACCAAACTTGTTTTTAGCAACATTATTGGAAGCCCCTTACCAACAATTCTTCTTAGCACGCAGTCTGAGCTAACTTACTGCCCCGCAGCTGCTTGTTCTTCGACTAATTTGGCTTCGGCCGCGACTAACAACTCATCTAGCCAGGCAGTATAGCCTCCTGGGTCGATAAAGGGATGCGGCTGGCCTTCTTGGCGCTCCTTTAATAACTCGTAACGCGCAAAAACATCTCCGGAGGCTGGATGATTGGGAATATTGACTTCGATATCGTTCATCTGCTGCAGGCGCTTCACACTCGCGATGTACATCTGTGTGCGCTCTACGCCTTCGAAATTGAGGCCCACGCCGCCGAACATAAAGGCCTGAAAGGGAAAGCCATCGTCATACACGGTGAAACGCGTTGAGGCGACGCCGACAGTATGGCCCGGTGTCTTGACGAAGCGCAGTCCAGTGCGCCCGAGGTTCACGGTGCCGTTGTCGGTCACCATTAGATGGCGCATAGGTTTGGGGTATGCCTGATAGACGGGTTCTTCATCTACCATAGCCCAGTCTTCCTCCGTCATTAACACCACCGCTCCAAACTCATCCTGCATGCGCTTGGCTCCACCGATATGATCGTAATGGGCATGAGTCACCACCACATAGCGAATATCGTTAGGGTCGAAACCAAGCTCACGAATGCCATCGACTACGAGGTCCGTTAGCTCGCCATACAGCGTGTCGAACAGGATCAGCCCTTGATCGGTTTCTAGTAACCAAGCAGAGACCCATTTGGCGCCAACATAGTAGAGATTGTCGAACACCTGAAACGGTGCAACTCGCTGGAATTCTGGATCGTCGTTCTGACTAAGCTCTTGAGCGGACACGCTGTTTAGGCACAGACTAAGAAGAAGGCCTATTGCGAGCAGTAGTCCGTGATTTTTTGTTCTTTTTATTGCAGATCTCATGGGTAATCCTGTGGAGTGTATGCGCTTCAATGAGGGTGTTTTATAGTCGATATTCTTGGTATTTGAAACTGCTTTTCGTTTAACTGAGCATCCATGCGGCAGGCCTTCTCAAAAGAAGCCGGGATACTGAACCGGGCCGAAGCCCAACCACATTGGCCGCGCAAATCGCCGCTTGAATCAATAGGAGCGCGGCAAACCTAACACATGTTCTGAGACAAAATTTAGAATCATTTCTTGAGAGATAGGCGCGAGCTTCATTAGCCTTGCCTCACGCCAGTAACGCTCGACATGGTATTCCCTCGCGTAACCGAAACCACCGTGGGTCTGTATTGCCGCATCGGCTGCGAAGAATCCAGCTTCGGCCGCTAGCCACTTCGCCATGTTTGCTTCTGCTCCACAGCGTTGCCCGTTATCTATCAACCAGGCGGCCTTCTTAGTCATCAAATCAGCGGCATCTAGTTTCATGCGCGCCTCTGCCAGAGGGAATGCTATGCCTTGGTTCTTGCCGATAGGACGGTCGAAAACGACGCGCTCGTTCGCGTATTGTACGGCGCGGCGTAGTGCTGCCCTGCCTATGCCAATGGATTCGGCGGCGATAAGAATGCGTTCTGCGTTCAAGCCATCGATTAGATAGCGAAAGCCCTCGCCTTCTTCACCTACTCTATCCTCGATTGAAACCTTTAGATCGTCATAGACTACTTCGCAGGTTCGAACCGCGTTGCGACCGAGTTTTTCAATAGCCGAGATGTGAACTTCTGGCTTTTGCAGCTCAGCCAATAACAGTGTCATACCATCGGTCTTGCGCTTCACTTTGTCTTTCGGTGTCGTGCGTACCAACAGCAGCACTCGTTCAGATTCAAACGCCTTAGTCGTCCAGACTTTTCGTCCTCGGACTACATAGTGATCATCTTGCAGCTTCGCAAATGTTTCGATAGAGGTTGTATCGCTGCCGGCATTCGGTTCGGTAACGCCGAAAGCAACTTGTAACTCGCCACTAGCAACGGCGGGCAGGTATTTCTCCCGCATAGCTTCGCTGCCGTGTTTTACGACTGGATGCATGCCGAAGATCGATAGGTGCAGTGGTGTTGCGCCATTCATTGCAGCGCCGGACGCGGCAACTTCCTCCAACACGATAGCCGCTTCTTGAATGCCCTTGCCCGCGCCGCCGTATTTTTCAGGCATGGCTATGCCGATCCAGCCTGCCTTCGCGACTTCGTTAAAAAAGGCTAATGGATATTCTTTTTCTCTATCACATTGCTCCCAGTAGTCATCGGGATAGCCACTGCAGAGTTTGCGAATCGATTCTCGAATCAGGCCTTGTTCTTGTGTCTCAGTAAAGTCCACGACTAGTTATTCCCAGCATCATTGCGTCGCGCTAGTACTTGCTGCGCACGTTTTAGATGTGGCACATCGACCATCTCGCCGTCGAATTTGAATGCCATTGCACCTAGAGCTTCATGCTCTTCGAAGGCAGCCACTAATGCTGCCGCCGCTTCTATCTCGGCGGCACTTGGCGTGAACGCTTCATTCACGATATCGATCTGGTCGGGGTGAATGGTCAGCTTCGCGGTAAAACCCATGTCCGCTGCTGTTTTACATTCTTTTGCTAAACCGACCGTATTTTTGATGTCGACATACACAGCGTCAACCGGCTGCACTTTGGCTGCTACTGCAGCAAGCAGGCACATCGATCGCACAAAGCTAAACACTTCTAAGTAATTTCCTTGCTCATCACGCTTAGCTCTCGCACCTAGCGAGACAGACAAGTCCTCCGCACCCCAGGTGACACCATCAACGCGTTCGTGATTAACCATTTGCGCGAGGTTGAATACCGCCGCGGCCATCTCGGTGCCTATCAACAACAGCTTAATGTCGCTGTAGTCAGCGCCCGCGATTTTTTCTTGATTGATAATGAGTTGATCAACAGCATGCACGGCCTTCAGGTCTAACACCTTGGGCAGCACGATGCCGTCGGGCCGATGTTGCAACACTGCCTCTAGATCTTCCCTGCCCCACTCAGAATCCATGGGGTTTATGCGAACGAGTTTTTCTTGGTTCTTGAAGTCAGCATTCGCCAGCCAATCGCAGACTTCATCTCGGGCTATGCCTTTACGATCTGGCGTTACCGAATCCTCTAAGTCGAGAATCAAGGAATCCGCGGCAAGGCCTAAGGCCTTATTCAGCATCTTCTCGTTGCCACCGGGGACGAAGTGAATCGATCTTCGCAATGTCATTTATCTTTCCTCGAAACTGCTCTTGAACTAGAGCTGCTAATAAAGCTCATGTTGGTAGCCGCAGCATCATGCCCTTTCTAATACACTCACAAACAATTTCGTCGCGCTGGTTGATACCCAGATGCTCGAACCAAACGATGCCTCTATCCAATTTAGATTTCGATTCACGCTTGTCGATGATTTTCGTTTGCGCACGCAGGGTATCGCCGATAAAAACCGGATTGGGAAACTCCACCTTATCCATTCCGAGATTTCCGATCGTTGTACCTAATGTGGTATCGCCCACCGACAAACCAACCACCAGCCCTAAGGTGAAATAGCTATTCACCAATATCTGACCGAACTGTGTTGTTTTCGCGAACTCGGCATCGATATGCAGCGGCTGCGGGTTATGGGTCATGGTGCTGAATAGTAAATTGTCAGTCTCTGTCACCGTACGGTGAGGCTGATGCTCAAACAACATTCCGACCTCTAGCTCTTCAAAATACTTTCCTTTCACTCTTAAACTCCAGCTATGTTCATGGGTGCTACTACTCTATTCTCGAGATAGATATGAGATAGATAGCGAGATACTTTTCTAAGCTTATTTTATTGGCATCTTGTACTATAATCCAATAGATTCTATCAAGTTAGCACCCTTTGCGGTGTCCGGATAGTTAGAGACAGTTACAGGCAGCTACAGCCAAATACCGATAGATACGCCCACGATGCAGAATGATTCGCAGCAGCAATTTTCCGAATGGATAGGCAAGGCGCAATCCGCCTCAAGCATCCTAACAATAGCTCCTATGGAAGGTCTCGCCGCGACCCTGGATCGGGACAGCACCGCCTTCTCACTCGGCGATGCGCTGCCCCCGCTTTGGCATTGGCTGTATTTCCTTGAAACCTCGAAACAGTCTGAACTTGCCGAAGACGGGCATCCACACCGCGGCGACTTCTTACCACCGATTGATCTGCCGCGACGCATGTGGGCCGGCAGTAGGCTGAACTTCATCCGCCCCTTACTAGCTGGCGAGACTATTAAACGCCGCTCTACGATCCAATCGATCAAATTAAAGCAAGGACGATCCGGCAGCCTCGGCTTCGTCTGTGTAGCACATGAGTTGTCCGACTCCTTGGGATTGCTGTTGACCGAAGAGCACGATATTGTCTACAGGGACATGCCCACCGGCACTGTCTCCGCGCAGTCTCCTGTCAAGGCAGATGAAGATCATGACTTCGCGCGCACGGTCACGCCAGACCCGATCCTGCTTTTTCGCTATTCAGCGCTGACCTTTAACGGCCATAGAATTCACTATGACCGAGCCTATGCAATCGATGCCGAGTCCTACCCTGGTCTGGTTGTACACGGTCCGCTGCTAGCCACCTTCCTACTGTCTCTTATACACATCT
>OJEF01000726.1_pt1 | contig 10798 bp, 11 predicted proteins | sample 1593041 | NCBI WGS metagenome assembly OJEF01 (sample SAMN05416790, study PRJEB24817) | seawater metagenome | isolation source: Sea water | place: Canada:Atlantic | collected 2013-11
GTGTATAAGAGACAGGCGTCCAGCCGCAATACCTTGTGGCGTTCTGGGCGATTGAGACTAATTTCGGCAGCAATACAGGTGGCTTTTCGGTGTTACAGGCCCTCGCTACCCTGGCTTATGATCCACGTAGAGCCGAATTTTTCCGTTCACAGATACTTACTGCCTTACAGATCATAGATGATGGACATATTTCAGCACAGAGCATGAGTGGTTCTTGGGCCGGAGCTATGGGGCAGCTACAATTCATGCCTTCGATCTTTAGCCAGTATGCTGTGGATGGAGACGGCGATGGCAGAATAGACATCTGGAATAGTCTACCGGATGTCTTCAACTCCGCAGCAAATTTCCTCTCGGAATCGGGTTGGAAGGGTGATGAGCGTTGGGGTAGAGAAATATTGCTCCCCGCTGACTTTGATTTTGCATTCGCTGGTACCAACTCGCGTAAGTCGCTACAGGAATGGCGCGATATGGGTCTATTACAGACTTCGGGCTCTCCGATACCGGTGGCAGATATGCGGGCCTCGGTCGTGATTCCTGCGGGTGCTCAAGGCCCCGCCTTCCTTGCCTATAACAATTTTAGAACCACACGCCTCTACAATCCGCCAATTTTCTACGCGCTGACAGTAGGGCACCTAGCAGATAGATTTGCTGGTGGAGCACCAATACAGCGCATGCCGGAAAACGAGCAGGCGATGAGCATCGCCCAGGTGCAGGAGTTACAGGAATTGCTTAACGGTCTTGGCTTCGATTCAGGAGATCCAGATGGCCGAGTAGGCAGTCGAACCAGAAGCGCCATTCGAGCGTATCAAGAACAGCAGGGCTTACCGATGGATAGCTACGCATCGATATCTCTGTTGGAATCCCTGCGTAGCTAAAAATATTAATATTGATTTTATAGGAATTGGCTCTGCCCTTGGTGGGCCTATTTCGAGGGTTCTTCAGATTTTATGAACACAGAAACAGACAACACCGCTCTTACGCGCTACCGACGCATGGCTTGGATAACCCTAGCAGCTGTTTATTTTTTAATATTAGTTGGCGCCACGGTGCGCGCATCGGGTGCCGGTATGGGCTGTCCGGATTGGCCTACTTGTTTTGGTAGTTGGGTCCCACCATTGAGCGAGGCGCAGTTACCAGCAAACTATCAGGAAATCTACGCCGAGTTGGGTTACTCAGATACGCGATTCAACGTCGTCAAGACCTGGACGGAGTATGCCAATAGACTGGTGGGTGTAAGCATTGGTTTCTTGATATTTCTAACGGCTATCTACTCCTGGTCATGTCGAACGCATGATACGCGTATATTCAAAGCGTCAGTTGCAGCTTTCCTTATGGTGGGGTTTCAGGGGTGGCTTGGCTCTAAAGTGGTTGGTTCGAATTTGCAGCCCGGTATGATTACCGTGCATATGTTGATGGCTTTGGCGATCGTGGGTACGCTGCTGTATGCACTCGCGCAAGCCCGGCGGGGGATCATGGCATCTCAGTCTGTGGAGAATATAGATCCGCGTTTCGAAAAATGGCTCTATGTGATACTCGGATTTACGATCTTGCAAGTGGCTATGGGTACACAGGTTCGAGAGATGACAGATTTACTACGTGAATCCCAAGGTGAAGATCTTCGTTCAAGTTGGATTGACGCAATGCCCTGGTTTTTCTATGTACACAGAAGCTTCTCAGCCGTCGTGCTGTTCGCTAATCTGTGGCTCGCTAGACTACTTGTTATGTCGCTAGGATGGCAGCACACGCTGAGTAAGCTCACATTGACTATGATCTTTGTAATAGGGGCCGCCGTGCTCTCAGGGGCGACCTTGGGCCATTTAGGAATGCCAGCGTTCGTTCAACCTACGCATTTATTAGCAGCATCTTTGCTTTTCGGGTTACAGTTTTTAATTTGGATGAGCTATCGCCATTCTCGAGATGGCAGTACGAGCAACTCGTCCTCATCGAGCGAGTCCGAATTGTCGGCCAATCAGAATGTTACAGTTTAAAATTTAGGAACAGACGAAATGACAAGCAAAGAATTTGATATCGTGATTTTCGGCGCCACTAGCTTCGTCGGTAAAATTCTCTGTCACTATCTCGTGAATGAGTACACCGAACCGAATTTGACCTGGGCCATGGCTGCCCGCTCGGAGACTAAGTTAAAAGAACTGAAAGAATCGTTAGGTGAAAATGCATCCGCCATTCCTCTTATTATTGCAGACTCCTCAGATGAGCAGGCACTGATATCCATGTGTGAGAAGACTGAACTTGTCATCTCTACGGTTGGTCCCTATGCCCTTTATGGTGAGTTGTTGGTAAAGACTTGTTGTCAGCTAGGAACCGACTACTGTGATCTTACTGGCGAGCCGCAATGGATTAGACGAATGATTAGCCGCTACGAGGATGATGCGAAGCGCAGTGGGGCCCGGATAGTGAACTGCTGTGGCTTCGACTCCATTCCTTCCGACTTAGGGGTTAAGTTTCTGCAAGGCCATGCTCAGCAACACTTTGGTAGCTATTGCAATCAGGTAAAACTGCGGGTGAAGGTTTTAAAAGGTGGAGCATCGGGTGGAACTATAGCGAGCGGTTTAAACCTTTATAAGGAAGCTTCTGCCGACCCGGCAATTCGCAAGGAAATGCGCGATCCTTATTCATTGTGTCCGACCGAGCAGGCTTTTACGGCGCGCCAACACAATGTGTCTGTGGAGTTCGATGAGGATTACGACTCTTGGGCAGGCCCTTTCATTATGGCATCTATCAATACGCGTGTTGTGCTGCGCACCAATGCTCTGCTCCACGGGCACTATGCTGAAAATTTTAAGTACGACGAGGCAATGCTTACAAGCTCGGGCAAGAAGGGTGAGAAAGCGGCGAAGAAACTATCCTCCGGCACGAAAGCATCGATGTTCATGATGGCTTTCGCTCCCATGCGTTGGTTGGTGACTCGTTTCTTCCTGCCTAGCCCCGGCGAGGGCCCGACACCCGAACAACAATTGAAGGGTTGCTATGATTTACGTTTGCTTGGAACGACCCAGCAAGGGGAGAGGATTCGCGTGAAGGTGACTGGTGACCGAGATCCTGGATATGGATCCACGGCAAAGATGTTAGCTCAAGCAGGAATAAGTCTGCGCCGCGATGTCGATGAGGGTGAAGTTGGTGGCGGCTTCTGGACGCCGGCAACTGTATTTAATGACAAGCTGATTACACGTCTAGTCGATTATGCAGGAATGAGTTTCGAAGTAGAGTCAATTTCGCAAGCAGCACCTGCAGTCAAGGAAACGACCACGGACGCGGTCGACGAGCCTGCCCCTACTGCACAAAACTAATAGGGCTTCGCCTCGGCAGTCTTATAGGGAGCTTCACTCCCGTCTCTGCTAGAAGTTCCATTGAGATAGCTCGACTCCAGCACTGTTTCGCGTGGCGTATCTCTCGCGCGACGCGCAGTTGCACAATTCGTCATTCGCTGGTTACATTCCCCATCTTTACCTCTGCTTTTTTAGTAAATAATAAGCTAAAAAAATGGCTTAGAGTGTTGGCATAAAAAATGGATACTACTTCGTTGTTGACACAAGACGCGGGCTGCAGTTAAGCCGCCTCAATTGTGTAACTACTCTACGCTCGTTCGCGTCTAAGGCTGGAGTGGATGAGATTGGCCAATTGATCAGGGCATTCGCAGCTGCAATAGATTTTTGTGTTTGGCTAGCCCGCGAATCCGTTGTTCATGGATTCGCGGGCTAGCCTTTTTTAATTTGAGCACGAGAAAGTGCTTGCGTGTGGAGCTAAGCTGAAGACTAATGGAGCAACAGATGGATAATGATACCAGTCGCGATACAAGTTCAACCGAGGCAGAAGCGATGCAAAGGCTGTGGCCACAATTACGTAAATTTGGAGTTTTTCAACTCAAGTTGTATATCGATGCATTTAGAGACCTCCTGCTAAGCGCTCTTTCTCTTGGGGCATTTATCATCGATCTCATTCAACAGAACGAAGATCCCGATAGTTACTTTGAAAAAGTACTTCGTTTCGGCCGAAGAACTGAGAAGACGATCAACCTATTTAATCAATTCGACGCGAAGGAACGGGGAGGCCGCTCTGACGATAGCTTTATCGATGATGTTGAGGACAGATTTAGGCGTTAAGCTCTCGGGAATGTCGACTTGGTAGAACTTGTAATTCTGCGTCTATTGGTTGATGAGTCCTTTGAGTTTTGCTAATTGATCGGTTATTGTTTGAGATGCTGCACCCCGAACTTCAGGAATTTCTTTTGCCTAACTCACTTTTTCTTTTCACCGTTCAGATTATTGCGATGCTTAGTGTCTTTCTCTTGGCGGCAGGATACTTGAAAGCCGAGCCGCGCGCGGGAAGCGCTAGGGTGTTTGCCCTGATGGCGGTATTCATAATTTTCTATCTGCTCAACGGAATGGCAGGTCAGCATATCGAGCCGCAATTTCAGCTAGATCTAAGTCCCTGGCAATTAATCATAGTGATTGGCATGAATACGATCCCGGGGCTATTCATGATCTACTGCTTTTTGATTTTTCAGGAGCAGCAGAAGTTTCCAACTCTATTGGTTGTGGCATTTGCTACTCAAGTAGCGCTCGATTCCCTTCTTTCAGGCATGTCTCTTTACTCCAGCGGAGGCATCGGTTCGGGTTCACTAGCATTTCTAAGCACCTGTATGGATGTCGTGACGTTGGCGTTTGTTGCTTCTGCGATGTATTGGACTCTAAAAGGCTGGAGAGCAGATTTGGTAGATGACCGCAGGATTCTACGATGGTTTATCATCGGCGTTCAGGGTGCGCTGATATTTAGTGTCGTGTTCGTTGAAAACTTCCTGCTTGATGGCGGCTCAAGCAGCTATGCTACTGCTCAGGCAATCATCGTAAGTTCAATAGCATTTTTAGCTATGGGTATGTTGCTGGTGGCGATGCGTTTCGACTATGTGTCGCTTAGCAATGTGATTCGCAAGGTCGCGGAGATGGCAGAGGAGGCGGAGCCTGAAAATAAGGCACCGTTTGATGAAGACAGTTTCAATAAAGTGTTCAAAGAAGGAAAATTGTACCGCGAAGCTGGCCTAACAATCTCGATGCTGGCAAAGAAATTGAATCTACCAGAGTACCGATTACGCGCTTTTATTCACAAGAAGTTAGGCTATAGAAATTTCAATGCTATGCTGCATAAATACCGTATTGAGGACGCTAGTGACGCGTTAGCAGATAAAGATAAGCCTAACGTGCCAGTGCTTACGATAGCGCTTTCTGTTGGCTACCAATCGATCACTCCATTCAACAATGCTTTCCGCCAGCTTATGGGCTTGACTCCCTCAGAATACCGAAAACGAGAGATTCAGGCGTAATCCTAAATTCTGTAATTTGCCTCACCTTGATGTATTAGACATCATGGTGGTGGACTCCGAGCGCTAGGATGTTTATCATTTCATAAAAATTATATTCAGCACACTTATTCTTGGAAGCAGGGGTCTATCGGCGTGATAAATGAGTTATTACTGCAATTTGCTCAGTATTTAGAAGCGCAGGATTACAGCCAAATGTTAGTTTCAGGCTATTACAGTTGGAACTGGCTTGAAGCAACTCACGTTCTCACATTGATGGTGAGTATTGGATCTCTTTTTATCATTGATTTTCGCATGCTTGGTTGGGTGCTTCCTGATGTCTCAGCAACCGCTATTGCCGATAGGCTGCATAAACCAATGATCATTGGTTTTTCCATCATGTTTGTCACAGGGATATTGCTGGTGTATGCGAAGCCAGTCGAAAACGCCCAGAGTCTCTGGTTCCGCATCAAAATGATACTGTTGGTATTGGCTTTTATAAATGCTTGGATTTTTAATTCTAGGATGAGGGAGGCAGACGGCACTTGGGATTCAGCTCGAGTCGCGCCGAAGCCATTGCGAACTGGTGCGATTATATCTCTTTGTCTTTGGTGCGGTGTTGTTGCTATGGGCCGTTTTATTCCTTACGACTGGGTAGATTGTCCGAAAGTGAGCAACACTGCACTTCTCTGGGCTTCAGGTTGTGTGGAACAATTAAACGCGCTGTAGGTAGCAAGTCGAATAAAATTCGGAGTTATAGATGTTAAGTAATATTCTGAGTAATTATAGGAGCGTGGCGAGCCTGGCATTTATTGTGTTGGCCGTTGTGTTGGTAGAATTCTTTGAGGTCAGAGCGTCAGTTTATCCCAGCTTACTGCCATTTTTTGAATGGCTGAAATATTCCTCTTGGATTGGCTATTTGGGGATAACTTACGGGTCAGTGTATGCAACTGTTCAAGCTGGGCATTTGATTTCTATGGCGGTAATCGGCGGGACGGTATTGGTTACCGATCTTCGTTTGCTGGGAGTGCTCCTTAAGGACATCCCATCTGAGACTATTACTCAGGGGACACATAAGTGTTTCAAGTATAGCTTGAGCGTAGCTATTGCTACTGGCATTTTCTGCGCAGCCGGCGTGGCCGATAAGGTTTATTACATGCCAGTGTTCTGGATTAAAATGCTAGCCTTGCTCGCAGGCTCCGGTTTCATGTTCTTCATCAAGCAACCGTTGTTGAATAGTCGTCCACATAATGAAATAGGTCCATGGACGCTGAGAATATTAGCAGTGGCATCTATTGGTGTTTGGTTTACAGTCGCCGCTACAGGTCGCTGGATAGGATTCAGTTAAGAAAAAACTCGGCTTAATTGTAGGAGTACTTATGAACAATAGTAAGTGGGATGACAAAACAATCGCTGCTGCGAGTTCCTCTGTGATTATCTTGGGCGGTTTGCTGTTCTATTGGGTAGGCGAGGTGCAGTCGACCGTAGAATTATTGGAACTGGCCTATGGCTCATTCAAGTTTTTTAACAATCCGATGATTTTCTGAAGTGCTGATGAATTAGTTCATAGCCTTGTTTAGTCTTCGGGTATTATGAAAATCACAAAAAAAATAGAAAAGGGATAGCTAAGACTGGCTATCCCTTTTTTTATGCAGCTACTATTTTAGCGGTGAGTAGTCAGTCGCCGTCATATAACGCCGCTCTACACCTGCCAATATAGGCCCATTCGCATTGGAGGCATCAGAGACCGTTTTCCACTCTGGATCCTGCCCGAATGCTTGCCACGAAGCGTTAGCAGCTTCCTGACTTGCGTGTTCTAGCACGTATATAAGCGTGTCATCCGCATCTTCTTCGCTAGTGGGCGACCAGAAACCGACTATTTTCATACCATTATTTTCGAATATACGAATAGTGTGGTCGCGGAAACGAGCATGAAGATTTTCCAAATTGCCTGGTGTCGCCGTATAGATCCTAAGCTCAAACACCTTGCCGGTCTCCTGCGCGGACGAACTGGCGAAGATTCCGGCACTTAAGCCAATTATCAATGATAGCAGGGAAAAACCTACTGTTTTGCTGATTTTGCTCACATTACTCTCCTAGTATCGGTCATTTTTAGTAATCCGAACGAGTATAGTCAAGCGTATTGTAAATAGCGACACTACTAGATGACGGAGCTTCTGGGTACTGAGACGAGTCGCTATTCAATACAAATATAGCCTGATATCCTGCCTATAGCTTAAAGAGTTCAGCCGAGAACTACGATGAAGAAGCGACTTACCGCAGCCTTACTGATTTTCCTCGCAAGTCCCATTGGACCTGTTTACGGACAGCCTGTACCGTTTTTGAATTCCCTAGATGAAGTGGCGCTTTCGCGCGCTTTGTTAGATGAACAGCAAAACCGCTTTGGGCCGTTAGATTCACGCCTAATCGAGCCTCTCGAGCAATTGGCTGATGAGCTGATGCTGCGCCATCAATATGATGAGGCACATACATTACTAGACCGAGCCATGCAAATTGCCCGTGTTGAGGATGGCCTATATACCGAACTTCAGCGTCCCTTACTTGAAAAGAAAATCGAGAACTTTGCTAATCGAGGGGATTGGGACAAAGCTAGAGAAAATATGGAGCATTTACTCTGGCTCTATACCAATAAAAGTCTATTTATCAATCAGGTATTGATCGACGATCTTCTGGAATTATCACGTTCGCACTTGCGTGCCGTCGCGGAAGATAATGGCGCATGGCAGGGCTACCATTTTAAACAATCCTCTAGGATTCGATGGCTCACGATTGGTGTAGCTGAGACTCTTTGGGGAAAGACAGATGAGCGGCTCGTGCCAATAATTTACGAGCAGCTGCGTCAGTTTCATCTTCAAACCGTTGCATTATGGAGGGGAGGGGCAACGAGCTATTCGCTCAGACAGATCGCCCCAGGCTCGGGCATCATCCGTGATCGTTCGGATGTAAATGAGAGTTTTTATCTGACGGGGATGGGCTTGCTCAACAACTTGTTTTTGATTTATGCCGAGAGTGAGTCGCCGGATCCGGAAGCCATAGCGATGACAAACGTATACCTCGCCGATTGGCATATTCTTTTTAATCAGCCGCAAGTCGCGACAGAAATCTACCAACAGGCATACCAAGAATTATTAGCTTCAGGTGTGGATGCTACACTGGCGAATGAATTTTTTAGCCAACCAATGGTGATACCAGATTTAGAATTTTACGCGAACGTGGAAGCAGCGGTCACAGCGCAACAGAACAGAATGGTGACAGTAGGCGAAGAAAATCCCGGAGCTTTTCTGTCTTTTAGTGAATGGTCTGCCGCTCTGCCGAATGTGCGCAGCCCAATTCCTGATAATACTAGCGTGGGTGAAGCAGCAAATTCAAATTTCGCCTTGTTTTCTTTCAGCCTTGCGGGAGTGAACAAGGTGTCTCGCTGGTACAGCCATCGATTCAGCCGTACAGTAAACATGATCGAGCAGGCAGAGCTTCTCACAAATTATTTGCAGTCTCCTACTGAAGAAATCCGGCTGCTTGAGAAGTTGAACAGTTTGACTTTTCGGCCTAAGTTAGTCGACGGAATGCCACAGCAGGCGACGGGTCGATTAAAATACGATCTCGCCATTGGGGGGTCTTCCTTAGTCAGCGTGCCATCGAATGGATGTTAGTCAAAGAAATTTTGATTCATCGTTTTCGATGGCGTCTCGGTGCAAGGCTTTCCAGTAGCTTTGGCAGGGATTCCGACAACGGTAGTGTGTGGCTCAACATTGTCTAGTACAACGCTGCCAGCGCCAATCTTTGCCCCGATACCAATTTCAATGTTACCAAGCACCGTCGCCCCTGCTGAAATCAGTACACCTGATCGAATCTTAGGGTGTCGATCGCCTTTCTCATTGCCAGTGCCACCGAGGGTGACCTGCTGGAGAATCGAAACGTTATCCTCAATGACAGTAGTTTCACCTATTACTATGCCGGTCGCGTGGTCGAACATGACACCGCGGCCTATTTTGCAGGCAGGATGGATATCAACTCCAAATACTTCGGAATTTTGACTCTGCATAAACAGCGCGAGGTCCGTGCGATTGTTCATCCAGAGGAAATGCGCTAGGCGATGAACCTGAATAGATTGAAACCCTTTCATATAGAGTATGACAGCCAGATGTGTGCTCACTGCGGCATCGCGCTCAAATACCGCCTTAATATCACACAAAGCGTCCTCGATAATACTTGGCGATTCACTGAAGGCTTTGTCAAATAACTCTCGAACAGTCGCTGCCGGCATTACATCGTCGGATAGTTTGTTAGCGAGAATGAAGCTTAGAGCGGATTGCAGGTTACTGTGATTTAGAATGCAGGCGGATACGTAACTTGCTAGAAGCGGTTCCTGCTGTATGACCTGTTGGGCCTCTGATTTGAGTTGTTGCCAGAGTTCTTGGGGCATAGTCTAGTGTCCAGATCGCGTGAAGATTGATGATTATAAGGTTTGCGTGCTTCGATACAACTAATAGAACGTTGCTATCGATAGCGCGTAGGGTAATTATTGGGATGAAATCTCGGCGATCAAGTCTGGCGTTACGTTGAGAAGAGGCCGCGCGCACCCTGCTTGTGTTGTAGTGCGGATTTAGTGTCTTTTACGGCAAGTCCAATGTGCTTCTCAGTCAAGGCATGATCACCTTTCCTGAAGGCAATCATCAAAGCTTTGTGGGCAAGAATATTGATGAGCCTTGGAATCCCCTTTGATCCATGAAAAAGAAGGTCTTTGGCTTTCTCAGTAAATAAGTCGGAGCCACTGTATCCCGCTTTGAGGAGACGGTAATCTATGTAGGCTTCAACATCACCTCTTTCTAGACTATCCAACTGGTAGGATACGCTTAAGACACGATTTGATTCGCGTAATGCAGGCCTTTCTAATAGCTCATCTAATTCCAGTTGGCCAAAGAGGATTATTTGCAATGGTATGGGTTGGCCTGCACCTTTTTCGATTTTGGTTAAGAGGCGAATAGCTTCTAGAGAAGCTTCTGTCATCGCCTGTGCCTCGTCAATGAATAAGACTGCAGTCTTTCCCAATGCAGATAGTCGAATTAGCTCTTCGCCGATTACTTTTAAAAGTTCGTAGTAGCTCGCCCCATGTTCGATACGTAGATGCAATTCTTCGGCGATTGCATACATGATGCTCTCTTCGTCTAAGACCGGATTGGGGATAAATGCCGTTACATATCTCTTTTCAATTGCATCGAGTGCAGCCAGCACCTTTCGGCAGAGCATAGTCTTGCCAGTTCCTACTTTCCCGACGATTTTCGTGAAGCTACTTCCATCCTGAAGCGCCTCGACGACAAAATCGAAAGCGCGTTGGTGGCTAGGCAACTTCAAGAAGTACCACGGATTAGGAGTAAGAGAAAATGGATATTGGGTTAGGCCAAAATGTTCTATATACATGGTGATCGCAGAATTTGAGCCAGATGTCTCAGCTCTGTCTCTTAT
>OJEF01000730.1_pt1 | contig 10783 bp, 9 predicted proteins | sample 1593041 | NCBI WGS metagenome assembly OJEF01 (sample SAMN05416790, study PRJEB24817) | seawater metagenome | isolation source: Sea water | place: Canada:Atlantic | collected 2013-11
AGATAGCGTAGCGTCTCGTGGGCTCGGAGATGTGTATAAGAGACAGGTACAGCCCTATGCTGAATTTGATACATCTGCTATTGCAGGTGACAATATGGACCAGGCCACCAAGCTTTTTGCCGAGATGATCAATGCAAAAACTGATGAAATAATTATAGGCGGTTCAACGACAATGAATATGTATGTCCTTTCTAACGCAATGAGAAGCCTCCTTAAGCCAGGTGATGAGGTCATCGTTACAAACCAAGACCATGAGGCAAACGTTGGCGCATGGCGAAGACTAGCAGAGCATGGAATGATTATTAAAGAATGGCAAATCAATCCAGAAACAGCTGAACTTAACATTGATGATTTAAAAGCCCTCTTATCAGAGAAAACTAGAATAGTAGCTGTTACCCATTGCTCTAACATTGTTGGCTCGATAAATGATCTTAAGTCGATTGCAAAATTGGTTCATGAGTATGATGCTTATATTGTTGGTGATGGCGTATCTTATGCGCCGCATGGCTTTCCAGATGTAAAGGACTTAGATGTCGATTTTTACGCATTTAGTCTCTACAAGACGTTTGGCCCACACCTTGGCCTTCTTTATGGAAAAAAAGACATTCTAAATAAGCTACCTAATCAAAATCACGAATTTCTTGAAGGAGATGTTCCATACACACTTAATCCAGGCGGGCCAAACCATGAAGAATTGTCTTGTTTAATAGGCGTTTATGAGTACTTCAACAACTTATATGAACATCACTTCCCTGGCCAAGATGCTTCAACTAGAGGAAAAATTGAAGCTGTTAATGAACTGATTGCTAAGCATGAGATGGAAATAGCAAACCCGTTGCTGGATTATATTAACACTCGAGATGACATCAATCTTATAGGAAAAACCAAAATAAGTAACAAAGACAGAGCACCTACAATTGCCTTCACTATGAATAATAAATCCTCCAAAGAATTAAGTAGCGATCTGGTTCAGCAAGGCATAGCTACTCGAAACGATAACTTTTATGCATGGCGCTGTTTAAAGGCACTTGGAATTGATACGGATGATGGCGTTGTTAGGACGAGTATGGTTCACTACAACACCCATGAGGATGTTAGCAACCTGATCAACGCTTTAAAAACCATTTAAAGAAAGCTATTAGCCTCTTTTTGGTGGTTTAATAATGATTGAGTACCCTTTAAATTATTACACACTTGTGTATGCGCATCTAGCAACAATTCTGCCTGCATTTGCAATTGGAACCTATATGATGATTAGGCGAAAAGGCTCTACTCAGCATAAATTTCTTGGAAAAATCTACTTACTATTGATGCTTACAACCGCATCTATTGCGCTATTTATTCCGGCATTTGCTGGTCCAAGATTGCTTTTAAATCATTTTGGGCTTATACATTTATTATGTGTATTGACGATCTATACCTGTCCAGCAGCCTATATTGCAATAAAAAAAGGTGAAACAAAAAAACATCGTTATTTAATGATTTATCTTTATGTTGGTGGATTAATAATTGCAGGATTTTTTACGCTAATGCCTGGGCGCTTTCTAGGAGAGTTGTTATTTAACAGTAAGCTTTTAAGCTAATGTTAATCCTAAGTGATGCATAATTATATTTCTTCATGTAAAGTTGGAAACATTTTGCCATCTAAATCATCACCATTTTGATACCCATTTGCCTCCATCATTGCTCTTTCTTCTTGGGCCCAATCACCTCGATATTCAATCATAGAGCCCTCTTTAGCCATTCTTAAGGTGTATCGATGAATATCTTTTTTTGGCGTTACTTGATTTAAGCTTCCGTGGAGCGTTCGCATATCAAAAAAGATGCAATCTCCCAGTTCAAGGTCCCACTGAAGAAATTCATAATCATCTTTATTATTAAGAATATCTGGCGTAATATCATAAGTTTTGCCATTGACAATGCCAGCCTCTCCATCTACAAGATGTCCTTCATTGAATCGCGTTCTAATGAACAGCTTATCCCAAAGATGGGAGCCTTTAATCCAAGCAATCCCCTCTTCCTTTGATACAGGTTCTAGTGGAAGCCAAAGAACACACATTGAGCCCTCAAAATCAAAGTAGGAGATGTCGTGATGAAATGGAGCGCCAGACTTTGATCCCGCTTCTCTAAAAAACCAGTTGTCCATTACTAAGTTTATTTTTTTAGCTTCCAAGAGCTCGGATGCTATTTTTGCAGTTGGTGAGTTAAAAACGAAGTCTTTAAAGTCCTTATAAAGATCCCAGGTCCAGAAATCTTCAAAGTAACCAGGTGCATTTATATCTTTGGTGTGCCTTTCAAACCTTGGACTGGGGTTTTTGATATCTTCATCAATGCCTCTTCTTAGCTTGTCTAGCCATTGTTTATCAAATTTACCTTTTATTAAGACTGCACCATCACGCTTAAAATGTTTAATTTCTTCTGGAGCAAGTAAACTTTTCATAGAGATGAGTGTTCTAAATTATTAATAAATAAAACCCCTAGTATTACTAATACTAGGGGTCATTGGAATAGCTTTAAAATGCTTTTAAATCGCGCAGCTCATATCATTACCACAGCACATTGGTGATTTGATTTTTCCGTGACCATTTGGACACTCAGAGATTTGAACTTCACCGCCATCATCAAGCTTAAGTAAGCCATCTACAAGTGGCTCATCACATTTAGCGCAGGTTGCATTAACGCCCATTCCACAATTACTACATTCATAAGTTGCCATAATTTTCTCCGATTTAATTAATTAATATAGTAACAGAATTACATCAAATTATTCTTAATTTATCATGCAGAATTTTTATTATTTTTATCTAAAAGGTATATTATTGTAAGCTCTATGAAAAAAATACTTTTATTCCTATTTGTATCTTTCTTTTTTGTCAGCTTCTCTTTTGCTGGAGGTGATGATAGAGACCAGGTGCTTCCCTTAAACTCTCTGAATGAAGATTATGATGAAACCCCAAATTTCCTTCAGGAAGATGAGTTAGTTGAGGCGCAGATTGATGAAAATATAGAAGAAGTTATAGAAACAGAGCCCAGCAAGAAAGAGCCTGCACTAAGCACTCAAACTAGTGACGAGAGTGTAACAATGAATAAAACCGTTGCTTCTATTGAAAAGTACTTTATGTCAGACCAAGGAATCCTTGTGCTATTGATACTTTTTTTTGTAGCAATAATTCTATTGTTTAATTTTTTCGTAAGAGAAAAAGAGTAACTAATCCTTCTTTGAAAAATGCACCGCAATTTTTGCCGCTAAGTCTGCATTATTTTTAATCAACTTGATGTTGGCATCTAAGCTCTTACCTTTTGTAATTTCATTAACTTTTGATAACAAATAAGGCGTTATTTTTTTGCCTGTAATACCTTCATTATCAGCCTCAATAATAGCTAGATTTATTGCCTCATTCATTACGCTTGATTCAAGTTCAAATGCAACTGGAATAGGGTTTGTGACTAATACACCCCCATCAATAGAGAGATCCCATTTGGTTTTAAGTATGCCTGCAATATCAGTTGCTGCATCAATTCTGTAGTCAACATTAAACCCAGATTTTGTGGAGTAAAAAGCTGGCATCTCAGAAGTTTTATAGCCTATAACTGGAACGCCCTTAGTTTCAAGATACTCAAGAGTTAGCCCAATATCAAGTATAGACTTTACCCCAGCGCAAACAACACAGACGTTTGTTCTTGAGAGCTCATCAAGATCTGCAGAGATATCAAGTGTTGTTTCAGCGCCTCTATGAACCCCTCCTATTCCGCCTGTTGCAAATACCGCTATATTTGCAAGTTTTGCAATAATCATTGTTGACGCAACGGTTGTTGAGCCAGATAACTGCTGTGAAACAGCAACAGCAAGATCCCTCCTGGAGATCTTTTTAATCTCGTCATTCGTTGCTAAAAATTCAATTTCTTTTTCAGTAAGGCCTATTTTTAAGCGCCCTTTAATAATTGCAATCGTTGCTGGAACAGCATTATTTGATCGAACAGTCTCTTCAACCATCAACGCAGTCTCTATATTTTTAGGGTAAGGCATCCCGTGAGAGATAATAGTGGACTCGAGCGCAACAATTGGCAGGTTATTTTTTAGTGCATTTTCAACGTCTGGGTGAAAATCTAAATAATCATTCAGCTTCATTGCTCTGTTCCTTTAATAATAGTGCTACATTTTCTACTGATAACTGATCACTGATAGTATTTTTACTCTTTAATGCTATCAACGCAGCAGCTGATGCATATTTTACTGTTTCTTTAATGCCATTTAAATTTAAAAAACCATAAACCATTCCAGCCACAAAAGCATCTCCCGCTCCATTTGCACTGACTACATCTATCTTTTTTTGATTAAACATCCCATAATCTTTTCCGTCATAATAAAACACACCCTCGTCACCCAGAGTAATAAAAATTTGTTTACAGCCCTTTTCAAACATGTTCTTTGCAGCACTGAGCATAGAGCTTTGATCAGTAATTTTAATGCCAGTAATTAGCTCAGACTCTAATCTGTTTGGCTTAACGGTATGAAATTTACCAATAAGGTGCTTTATCTTTAATGCCTTTGCGATCGATACTGTATCTAAAAATAGGGGAATATGGCTAAATTCTTCTGTTATGTACTCAATGACATCAATTGGGATGTTTGTATCAATTACAATCAAAGAGCTTTGATTTAAGGCATCTTTGTGGCTTCTAATGTCATCAATTGACATCTCATTAATAATTCTCATGTCTGAGATTGACACCAGCATGTCGTTATTATCATCCAGCACTGACAGGTATTGACTGGTTGGCAATGTGGGATGCCTATTTATGTATGAAGTGTCGACATTCGCTTTTTGAGTGGACTCAATTAAAAAATTTCCAAGAGCATCAGATCCGACATATGAAAATATTTTTGTTGGTATACCGAGCCTAGACATGTTCTCAGCAATATTTCTTCCAACGCCTCCTGAAGACATTGATATTTCACCTGGGTTTGAATCCTTTAATAAAAGCGGGTTATCACTAGACCCCTGAAGATCAATATTGGCCCCACCAATTACAAAGACATAGTGCTTTTGTTTGGGTGTCATGTTTTCAATAGACTATTTTTTATTTTTTTAATCCAGTTAATTAAGTCTAAGTTTAAAGAATAAAGGCAAGGAAGAAGTATCAAAGTAACAAAAGTACCAAATAGTAAGCCGTACCCTAGCGCCATAACCATTGGCTGCAAGAATGCGTCTTTACCTCCAAAACCATAGATAAGCGGCAACACACCTGCGAGCGTTGTAAGGGTCGTTAATATTACTGCCCTTAGTCGGTCTTTAGCACCCATCGCAATCCACTGGATTGAAGAACTATCTTTGTCTTGACTTTGCTTAATAAAATTAAGGTGGCTGATCATTACTAAAGAATCATTTACCACAACTCCCACTAGTGCTAAGACCCCTAATAAAACAAAAAAACTAAATGGCTCAGAGTGAAAGAAGAAAGCCCAAACTACGCCAATCAAAGCAAAAGGAATACTAAGAATAACTAACAACGGCTGAGAGTATGAATTAAAAAGAAGCGCTATTAACATGAATATACCAAAGACAGCAAACCCTAGTGCCAAAGTAAAATCACTTAAAGCCTCTTTTGCTTCAAATGAGCTCCCCCCTTCTATTGCACGAACTTCAGGAAAATTATTAATCAAATCAAGCTCTTCAAGTGCTCTTTTTGAGACAGATTGAGCGGTGGTTACTGAGTCTTCAACTGCCGCACTTACCTTAACAACTCGCTCACCATTCAAGTGCTTGTAGTTTGGATCACCTGGAGTCTCAACCACACTTGCAAATTGAGACATTGGGATCATCCTTCCCTGATTATTCCTGATAGAGGTTTCTGTAATATAGTCATCAGAATAATTGCTATCACCAAGATACATTTTGACGCTTAGCTTGGTGTTATTAAAATCAACATCAGAAACGTCCATCCCAGAATATATGGTTCTTAAGTGGCTATATACCTGCTGGTATTGAATTCCTAACCCTGCCATTGATTCATAATCCAACAAGACTTCAATTCGATTTTTACTCAAATCGTCATCACGATCAATGTCGCTGACTCCGTCGTAACTACTAAGAATTTTTTCAAGTTGGTCAACAGCGGCCTGACGCTGAACATCATTACTTCCAATTAGACTTAACTCAATATCTAACGCTCCGCCTGGGCCACCTCTATTTGTTCTAAAGTTAATCCTTGAAACCCCTTCAATATCCTTGGTTTCTTCTTTAAGGATCTCAATAATTTCTTTAGCAGAGATTGCGCGATCATTCGCTGGCGTCAAGGTAATAGCAATCGATGCTCGATTAGAGGCTCTTGAACCAATTGTGCTCGTAAAAAAGTCTAGGTTTGAACCCACCTTATCCATAATAATATTATCAATTTTAATGATGGACTGCTCAGTTGTTTCAACGGGAGTTCCAAGTGGCGTTTGAATGCGCATATTTATCGAGTTTGTGCCGCTCGATGGCCACTGAATATAAGTAATTTCCTTCATGCCAACATAAGCACTGAATGCAAGAAGCGCAATAAAAAGACTTAAAACTATAAAGCGCCACCTAAGGATTACAACTAGCACTTTTTCAAACCATCTTTCGACAGGCTTAAACCATGTTTTTTGTTTGCTGACCTTACTGCCAGACATGTGCGCAGGCAGAGCGATACTCACTTCAAGAAATGAGAATGTTAAAGCGCAGATAACAGTAATGGGTAATATGTATATAAATTTACCGGTCGTTCCACTCATTATTAGAACGGTTGATATTGCAAGGATTGTAGTTAATATAGTCGTCACAACAGGCATGATTACCCTTTTAAAGCCATCAACAATATTTTGATAGACGTCACCCCCCTTTTCTTTATAGTGGTGAATACTTTCAGCTATGATAATGCTGTCATCCACAACTAAGCCCAAGACTAAAACCATTCCAATTAATGAGATTAAGTTAATTGTTTCGCCTACAAAGCCAAGAAAAGCAACCGTCCCTAAAAGAGTCACAGGGATACTTATAGCAACCCAGAATGCAGTCTTAAAAGATAAAAATAAGCCTAAAACAACCATAATTAAGGCTAGCCCTACTAAGGCGTTGTTAGTTACAATATTTAATCGGTTAGATACTGGCTTTGATCTGTCATCGGTAACAATTAAATTGATATTTGAAGGGTATGATTCTTTAAGTACATCCAAAGTCTCTCTTACTTTTTCAATGGTTCTAATAACGTCTGCTTTTTCTGTTTTTGTAACCTTGAGGACGAAGCCCTTAGTCCCATTAATTCGAGTAATTGTATTGAAACCAATTTCACCTTCATCAATTGAGGCAATGTCCTTTAATAGAATTGTTGGCCCATCATAGCTGGACTTTACAACAACGTCCTCTAAAGACTCTTTGTCTTGATATTCAGAGATAATAACGATATTCTTTTGATTTCTTCCTTGATTATTATCACCAATAGCAGAGCGTATATTTTGATCAGCGATGGCGCTCCTTACCTGATCAAAAGAGAGTTGGTATTGTAAAAGCTTTTCTGGATTAACTCTGATTTGTACCTCTCTTTCAGAGTCTCCACCAATATTAATGTTCGCAATACCATCAATTAAAGAAAGATTTTTCTCAATATTATTAGCAATGGCTTTAGCAGTCTCGACATTGATGTCATCTCCACCGATTACTATTGTAAGGATTGGCCACTCAGTACTTGTCCTGTCAACTACTAATGGGTCATTAGCATCTTCTGGCAAGTCTTCAATTTCATTGACCGCCTCAGAAATGCTAGCCTTCACCTCTTGGATATCATCAACATCCTCATCAATTTCAATATTTATACGAGATGTCCCTTCAGATGAAGTAGATGTCAGCTCTTTGATTCCATAAATTCCCTTTATTTTGCTCTCAATTACGTTAGTAATATTCTTCTCAACATCTCTCGGAGAGGCGCTTGGGTAAGAAGTATTTATTGAGAGCCGATCAAATTCAATAACCGGGTAAGTATCACGCTGAATTTTTTGGAGCGTCATAAAGCCTAATACGACAATTGACAACGTAAATAATAGTGCGAGTTTTTTTTGACGTACAAGGAAATTTAAAAACGAATCCATAATTTTCTCTTACTTTAACTTCAACCAAAATATTATATAGATGGTACGTAAAGAAATAGTGAAGACTTGGTGAACTTATAATCCGTTTTTTTTATACATTTTTTAGTGAATAAAATCAATAATTTATGACTTGATGCTTTAAAATTTGATAGCTATTAATTAACTAAAATTAAGCATAAATGAAAAGCATGTTTGTAATTCTAGGAAACCAACTCTTTGAGCCCAAATTACTTCAAGAGCTGGGCTGTAATGAGGTCTTTATGGCAGAAGACTTTGATCTTTGCAGCTATGAAAAACATCACAAACTCAAGCTTTACTTGTTTCTATGTGCAATGCGTGAGTACAAAGAAGAGCTTGAGTCTTTGGACATCTCTGTAAGATACTTTGCCTTAAATGATCGAATTGAAAATCAATCTTATCTAGAGTGTCTTGTTGATTACGTTTTGGATAATGAAATAGAACAGGTAAATGTATTTGAAATTGAAGACAAGGCCTTTGAAACTAAATTACTTAAAGGCTTAACTAAGAGCAATGTTAAGTTTAAAGTTCACCAATCACCAATGTTTATGTTTTCTAGGGAAGAGCTTTATTCACTAATGAAGGATAAAAAAGCCCTTAGAATGGGGAATTTCTATCAGCACGCAAGGAAAAAATTCAACATTTTGATGGATGAAGACAACAAGCCTTTGGGCGGTAAATGGTCCTTTGATGCAGAAAATCGAAAAAAAATTCCTGCTAATACTTTGATTCCTGATCTGCCAAATAATAAGCAATCGTTACACCATGATGAAGTTTGTAGCCTCATTATGCAGCATTTTAATGACCACCCTGGAAGCCTTGATAATCCATGGTTTCCTGTTAATCGACGTGACGCTGAGAGTCAATTTGAAGATTTTTTAAAGCAGAGAATGACTAATTTTGGTATTTATGAAGACGCAATGCTAGAAGGCAAAAACTTTTTGTTTCATAGCTGCATCAGCGCCTCAATGAATATAGGGCTTTTGTCTCCTCAAAAAGTTATTCAAACCCTACTAGATAGCGCTGATACTTATCAAATCCCCATGAACTCATTGGAAGGCTTTGTAAGGCAAGTCTTAGGTTGGCGTGAGTTTATCAGAGGCGTATATCAAACAAAAGGTGACTACCAATCAAATAAAAACTATTGGGGCCATACTGGCAAGTTAACTTCAAGCTGGTACGAAGGTTCAACTGGAATAGCGCCTTTAGATGATTCTATCATTACTGCAATACAAGATGGATACAACCATCACATACCTAGACTTATGGTCATAAGCAACCTGATGAATCTTTGCGAAATTGATCCCAAAGAAATATACAGGTGGTTTATGGAGATGTATATTGACTCTTCCGAGTGGGTTATGGTTCCAAATGTGTTCGGAATGGCAACCTATTCTGATGGCGGCCTAATGTCAACTAAGCCTTACACCTGTGGCTCAAATTACCTACTTAAAATGAGTAACTATAAAAAAGGTGAATGGTGCAATGCAGTTGACGGGCTTTATTGGAGGTTCATTCAAAAAAATAGAAAGTTCTATGAATCCAATCCTAGATTATCTCTTCAACCAAAACTATTAGACAGAATGTCACAAGAAAGGAAAGAACTTATCTTTGGCGAGGCAGAAAAATTTATTAAGGCCCATACTCGATGAAATTAGAGAAGATTTGTAAAACTTGCAATAAGCCCTTCACCTGGAGAAAAAAATGGCGTAAAGACTGGGAGAGCGTCCTCTACTGCAGTGAAAGGTGTCGAAGGAATAAGTTGTAGTAAATTTGATCTATTAATAAAAAGCTAAAAAAAAGCCCTCAATGAAGAGGGCTTTTTATGAACTTATGTAAAGTTATGCTTACTTCTTCTTGCTGCCAGCTGCGCTTGATTGCACTGCAACATTCCAAATAATTAAACCAAATAAGATTTTGTTAACAAAATCTGCAAGGTTGTAAACAATGTTTAAAGTTCCAGCATCTACACTTCCCATCATATATCCGAAGACATATCCAAGAGGATAAATAGCCCAGCCTACTAAAACAATAATTCTAAGAGCATTGAATGCAGACTTTACGCTTGCATTTGCCTCAGCTGCTTTACTAGCCTCACCACCGAAGATTTCCCAGATGATGATTGCCCAACCTATCATGCCCACGACAAACCCGACAGAAGCGGATACTAAATGCGCCTCACCTGCGAATCCACCAATTAGCATTACCATAGTTCCAGCTAATAATCTCCAGAAAGAATTAGTTGACACTGAAGCGCCGACTGCTTTCAAGATGATGAAAAATTCAATCATTAATAATGGGACAGTAATTAACCAATCAATATATCTGTATACAATTGGAGAATCAGGAGCTCCTGCGATAACCGAAGCTACCCAGTAGTCTCTCATATAATAGTAGTGAATTGCAGCAACCAACGTTACCAATCCTGCAACTGTCATTGACAGTCTCCACTCTTTATTTACTGCCATACCTTCATAAAAGAAAAATACTGTAGCAGCAACCATCGCCACAGACACTATCCAGAATGAAACGCCAACAAAATCGCCAGCTTGTAAAAATAAACTCATATCGTCCATAAGAACTCCCTAAATATATTAAATTAACAATAATAATAACCTGTCTCTTATACACATCTCCGAGCCCACGAGACGCTAC
>OJEF01000731.1_pt1 | contig 10783 bp, 8 predicted proteins | sample 1593041 | NCBI WGS metagenome assembly OJEF01 (sample SAMN05416790, study PRJEB24817) | seawater metagenome | isolation source: Sea water | place: Canada:Atlantic | collected 2013-11
GCATCCTTGTATTCGGTCAGCTCGTCGCTGCCGCGGCCGGCTTTCAGTGCTTCAGCCAGTACTTCGGCAGCGATCATGCCGGACTTCATGGCCGTGTGGGTGCCTTTGATCTTGGCGAAGTTCAGCGTGCCGGCGTTGTCGCCAACCAGCAGGCCACCGGGAATGGTCATCTTGGGCAGGGACTGCAGGCCGCCCTTGACGATGGCACGGGCGCCGTAAGAGACACGCTTGCCGCCTTCCAGATGCTTCTTGATTTCCGGGTTGGTCTTCCAGCGCTGCATCTCATCGAATGGAGAAACGTGCGGGTTGGAGTAGGCCAGGTCGGTGATCAGACCCAGGGCAACCTGGTTGTTTTCAATGTGGTACAGGAAAGCACCACCCGGAGAGCCGGATTCAGTCAGCGGCCAGCCTGCGGTGTGAACGACTAGGCCTTCCTGGTGCTTGGCGGGATCGATGTCCCACAGTTCCTTGATACCGATACCGTAGTGCTGGGGGTCGGTGCCTTCGCGCAGGTTGTATTTTTCCTGCAGCTGCTTGCCCAGATGGCCACGGCAGCCTTCGGAAAAGATGGTGTACTTGGCGTGCAGTTCCATGCCATGCCCGGGGTGTAGCTGGGCTTGTGCTCGCCGTCATGGCCGATGCCGGAATCGCCGGTGGCGATGCCTTTAACAGACCCGTCTTCGTTGTACAGCACTTCGGTAGCGGCGAAGCCGGGGAAGACTTCGATGCCCAGGCCTTCGGCCTGCTCGCCCAGCCAGCGGCACAGGTTACCCAGGGAAATAATGTAGTTCCCTTCGTTGTGCATGGTTTTGGGGACGAACATGTTGGGCACTTTCTGTGCCTTTTCCGGGCCGGTGAGGAAGAAGATATCGTCGCCGGTCACCTTGGTGTTCACCGGGGCGCCCAGTTCCTGCCAGTTGGGGAACAGTTCATTCAGGGCGCGCGGCTCAAGCACCGCACCGGAAAGGATATGGGCGCCCACTTCGGAGCCTTTTTCTACCACAACAACACTGATTTCCTGACCGGTTTCCTGGGCGATCTGACCCAGACGGCAGGCAGTTGCCAGACCGGAAGGACCGGCGCCGACGATGACTACATCGACTTCCATAGATTCGCGTTCCACAGCCTGTCTCCTCGCTATCGATTGCGTGTTTGGCCCGGGAGCCACTGAGAAAGATGTTCTGACATTAGTGGTAACAGAAAACCTTTCTCAGTGGCCAACCGAGACCAGCCTTGGGGTGGCGCGGAGTATATAGAGATAGAAGAAACCACACCACTACTGGGGTTGACCCTGCGGACGCGAACTTGTGTCAACATTTGAACCGGCGCAGGGCACTTTCAAACAAGTGTTTGGATTATCTCTTGCTAGATGGTTGATTTACAAGAAAATCGCCGACCGACAGGTCACAAAAAGTGGACACTTTGTGTGGTCTATTTGCAGCAAAATCATCTGCTTACAGATTTTCGGCCTATTGACCTGTTGTGGGCGAGCGTTCAAGATAGCGGCTCTTTCGCGGGGGTGGACCCGGCAACGGCGTCATGTCGCCTCCTTCTACAAGTCACCCAATGGAACATTCCGAGGATCCTATGAAGGTTCTTGTACCCATCAAGCGAGTCGTTGATTACAACGTCAAGGTTCGCGTGAAGGCTGACAACACTGGTGTTGATCTCGCCAATGTTAAAATGGCCATGAATCCCTTTTGTGAAATCGCTGTAGAAGAAGCGGTGCGTCTGAAAGAAAAGGGTGTAGTTACCGAAATCGTTGCCGTTTCCATCGGTCCTAAGACCGCTCAGGAACAGCTGCGTACTGCCATGGCTCTGGGCGCTGACCGCTCCATCCTGGTCGAAACCGACGAAGACGTTCAGCCGCTGGGCATCGCCAAAGCGCTGAAAGCCATTGTTGATGAAGAGAAGCCTGAGCTGGTTATTCTGGGCAAGCAGGCTATCGATGGCGACAACAACCAGACTGGCCAGATGCTGGCTGCGCTGGCTGGCATGCCGCAGGGTACCTTCGCTTCTGAAGTGAATGTGGCTGACGGTAAAGTGAAGGTGACCCGTGAAATCGACGGTGGCCTGCAGACTGTTGAGCTGAGCCTGCCGGCAGTGGTTACCACTGACCTGCGCCTCAACGAGCCGCGTTACGCGTCTCTGCCGAACATCATGAAAGCCAAGAAAAAGCCGCTGGACACCAAGACCGCAGCTGATCTGGGCGTTGACCTGACTCCGCGTGTAACCACCGAGAAAGTGGAAGCACCGGCCGAGCGTCAGGCTGGCATTATCGTTGGCTCCGTTGACGAGCTGGTCGAGAAACTGAAGAACGAAGCGAAGGTGATCTGATGAGTGTATTAGTTTACGCCGAACACGATAACGCCGCGCTCAACAAAGTTACCCTGAGTGTGGTTGCTGCTGCCAAAGAAATCGGCGGCGACATCACTGTACTGGTAGCCGGTAAAGGCTGTGGTGCTGTTGCTGAAGAAGCGGCCAAGGTTGATGGCGTTTCCAAGGTACTGTGCGCAGACAATGATGCCTACGAGCATCAGCTGGCTGAAAACATTGGTGACCTGGTTGCTGAAGTGGGTGCGGATTACAGCCACATCTTGGCGGCTGCCACCACCACCGGCAAGAACTTCGCGCCCCGCGCGGCGGCTCTGCTGGACGTGGCCCAGATCTCCGAGATCTCCGACGTAATTGATGCGGACACCTTCAAGCGTCCGATCTACGCCGGTAACGCTATTGCTACCGTTAAGTGTGGCGATGCCAAGAAAGTGATCACCGTGCGTGGTACTTCTTTCGACGGCGTTGCAGCAGAAGGCGGTTCTGCTTCTGTTGAAAACATCGACGTTGCAAAAGACGCGGGCATTTCCTCCTTCGTGGGCGAAGAGCTGGCCAAGTCTGACCGTCCTGAGCTGACTTCTGCCGAGATCGTGATCTCCGGTGGTCGTGGCATGGGTAACGGTGACAACTTCGAAATCCTGTACAAGCTGGCTGACAAGCTGGGCGCTGGCGTGGGTGCATCCCGTGCTGCCGTTGACGCAGGCTTCGTACCCAACGACATGCAGGTCGGTCAGACCGGTAAAATCGTTGCGCCGAACCTGTACGTTGCTGTGGGCATCTCCGGTGCCATTCAGCATCTGGCCGGCATGAAAGACTCCAAGGTCATCGTTGCTATCAACAAGGACGAAGAAGCCCCCATCTTCCAGGTGGCGGACTACGGCCTGGTGGCTGACCTGTTCGAAGCTGTACCGGAGCTGGACGGCAAGCTGTAAAAACAGCTCGCAGTTAAGCACCAGAAAAACCCGGCCTTGTGCCGGGTTTTTTGTTTTTGGTTGAAAGTTCAAAGTTTAAAGTTTAAAAGCGCGAGGAAGTTGCTCTGATTTTGAATGGGCATGCCCGCGCCATTACCGATAATCGCGGTGCCGGCCCGGCAGGATTCTCGGCCCTTGTCCGCGTTTTAACTTTACACTTTGAACTTTCAACTCATGGTCCCTCCGAGATACCCCATGCAAACCTTCAACGGAAAAACCGCGTTAATTACCGGCGCCTCCAGTGGCATCGGTGAACAGATGGCGAGGCAGCTGGCTGCTGTGGGCTGCAATCTGATTCTGGTGGCGCGTCGCACGGACAGGCTGGATGCGCTGGCCAGGGAGTTACAGTCGGTGCAGGTGGATGTGATTACGGCGGACCTTGCTGATTCACACAGCCCTCAGGCGGTGTTCGATCAGGTTCTAAATCTGCAGCGGAACGTCCATGTTCTGATTAACAATGCGGGTTTCGGCTTTCAGCAACCGATGCTGAACATTCCAATGGTCGAGCAGATGGGTATGGTGGACGTGAACGTCCGCAGTCTGCTGGCACTCACGCAGCTTTTTGCCGTGCCCATGGCCGAGCGCGGAGAGGGCTGGATACTGAATGTCGCGTCAGTGTCTGCCTGGTTCCCCATTCCCGGTATGGCGACTTACGCGGCCAGTAAATCCTTTGTGCTGACCTTGGGTAGAGCCCTGCACGAGGAGTGGAAGTCTGCTGGTATCACCGTGACCACCCTCGCTCCCGGCGGCACTCGCACGGAATTTTCCGGCAAGGCCCGTGACAGCCTGGACCCGAACCTGGAAAAGGCCATGATGCCGGCGGATTCGGTGGCGGCAGCGGGGCTGCGTGGCCTTGTCCGGGGTAAGCCGGTTGTAGTACCGGGCTGGCACTACAAGGCGCTGGCTGCAGTGGTGAGATTGTTGCCAATGAGCACGGTGGTTCGTTTGGCCGGAGCGGTTATGGGGCGCCACCGCTGACCGGGAAACTGTCTAAGGTGATGCCGCTGATCGTGACGCCCGACAGGTTAAGGTCTGAGATGAGCAGGGACGACGTATCCAGCGTAATGTCCATAGCGCTATTTCCCTGAGTTTGGGACAGCAATGACAGGCTTGGGAAGTAGCCATCAAGTAGCTCCCCGTACAACGCCACCTGCAGGTTTGGGGCAACTGGAGTCTTCGGTATAACGGGGAAGTCGCCAATAAAATCAACCATGTGGGGTTGAGGAGCCAGAACGGTCTTGTGTCTCAGGACAAGCTGGTCGAGCGTATCGGAGTGACGCTTCTCGTCGATAGTGATGGTTCCATCATTTTCATAGTGGTATTGCCGTTGCTTATCAAGCTCACCGTCTATGAAATGGTCTATCTGATCGGGTTGTCCTGTGGGCGTATAGCGAAAGTGATATTCATAGTAGGGCGTTTCAATCATGAGTGGTTGCCCACTTGAATTCAGGCTGGCTCGGTAGGTGACTTGTTGCTCATCATCGTCAGTGAACCAGACCTGGTCCGGGCCTTTTTCCAAGGTGTAGCGGCTAACTTCCTGAGTGTTGGAAAAGTCTGTTACCTTCAGAAAGGTGTCGTCCTGTGAGGGCGGGAAGTCGCCGGCTCCCAGATCATAAACACGTTGCGCAGTTTCATCGTAATAGCGATTGCTGTTCTCTATATCGTGGGGGTAGAGGCCGTAATAGCGTTGGCTATTAACGTCTGCCTGGAAGCTGTTGAGAGATAGCTCGCTTTCACGTTTTAGGCCCCAGCATGCAGGCCCTGTCAGAGTCAGTTCAAGAATGAAAGACGGGGACTCCGGACAGTTCTCGGCGGCAAATTCTGGCAGGGAAAAATCGAGGCCTTCTCCAATTGGAGGTAGCGGGGCGACAGATTGCTCGGTAATACGGGTGGGGATGCCACTGGCATCGTAATGCACTTCCATCAATTGAGTGAAATAAAGGTACAGGGAGCCCGCCTGCCCATTATTCATTGGGCTCAGGGTCATTTGCTGCTGCAACACCCGGCCGGGTTGCATGTCGTTGGATATTTGCAGGTTACCGACTGGGCCGAGCAGCGCTTCACATCGCTCCGATTCGCAGCTGTTTTTTTCTTCTACCAGGTTACTAAGCAGCCTGCTGGGGCAGCGCTGTAACCCGGTAGCTGGAGAGTTGATACCTAGCACTTCCTCGAATATCTGGCCGAAGAATATGGACTCTTTGAGCGAAAGTACAAAAAGCGGGAAGGGGGTGGGTGCCATAAACCCTTCATCCTGGTAGCGACACAGGGTATGGCCGTCTGCCAGGTCATCCGGGGTACCCCAGATCTCGTCTGCGCCAGGGCCGGTATAGAGTACGGAATCGAACTCACTGACGCTCTGGTAGGTAAACTGCTCCAGGGCTTCAGGCTCGCCGGTTTCAGAATAGTGGATGATGGTTTCGGGAGCCAGCGAGGCGCGAGGCTGCGTAGTGTTACCTTGATCTATCTGGTCGCTTTCCCAATAACAGGCAGTTAACCCAAGCGAACACAGCAGCAAGGCCGTGCAATAGCGTGTTTTAATCATTTTCCCTTCCCTGGTTCTTTACCTTGTAACGGCTATTTTTATTGATGCTGATGCCGGGAGTTATTCTACCTTTTTCATTGGTGAATAGCAGGAATCGGCTTATCTCAATCAGGTTCTACAGGGGGGCTGTTTTCCCGGCAATCGGTTGGTGTTTGAATGGTGCCGTTCGCTTGGGCTCAGTGGCACCCTAGGTAAGAGCTAGCTGTGCTTGGCAATGTCTTCTGCAATGGCCAGTGCCGCAGTCAGCCCCGGTGATTCAATCCCCAGCAGGTTGATCATGCCTTTGATGCCGTGCTCCTTTTCTCCCTGCAGCAGAAAATCCCGATAGGGCTCTCCTTTTATAAACAGCTTGGGGCGGATGCCGGTGTAGGCAGGGGAGAGTCTGTCTGTGTTCAGGTCTGGCCAGTAGCGTCGTATCGCTTCTTCGAAGTGCGGCAGCCGGGCGCTGTTGACCTGGTAATCCCTGTGTTCGATCCATTCCACATCCGGGCCGAAGCGGGCCTGGCCGGCCAGGTCCACGGTGAGGTGGATGCCCAATCCGTCTGCTTCCGGTGGCGGATAGATCAGCCTTCGGGTGGGGCTGTGTCCACTGAGGGAAAAATAATTGCCCCGGGCCAGCCGTTGTTCGGGAATCTTTTTTGCGGGAAAGCCGCTGCAGCGTTTCAGTAGGGGAACGGCATCCAGGCCGGCGGTATTGATCAGTTGTCGGCACTGTAATTCGAAAGGGCTGTCGTCGCTGTCCACCTGGAGCAGGAAATGTCCGGGTTCACAGTTGATCCGGCGCACCCGGTGGCGATAGCACAGCAGGGCATGATGTTCCTGTGCCTGCTCGGCAAGGCGCCCCATCAACGCATGGCTGTCGAGGATGCCACTGTTTTCGCTGAGTAGGGCCTCGCTGGCATGCAGCCAGGGTTCTTGCCGCTGCAGCCACTGCTGAGTGCAGCGGTGTAATCCTTCGGCACCGCTGTTCAAAGCGTTGTGATGTAGTTGCTCCAGTGAGTCCTGCTGTCCTGCATTGGCTACGATCAGCTTGCCGCACCGTCGGTAGGGGATGGTTTGTTCCTGGCAATACCGGTACAGCAGGGTGTTGCCGCGCAGGCACAGGCGGGCTTTCAGGGAATCTGGCGGGTAATAGAGGCCGGCGTGGATGACTTCGCTGTTGCGGGAGGAGAGGTGCTCGCCAAAGTGGCTTTCTTGCTCGAGTAGAACCACTGACCTTGAAGGGGCAAGTTCACGAGCGATAGCCAGGCCGATCATGCCGGCACCGATAATGACGGTATCGATGGTTTCCCGTGGTTGCACTTGTGGTCAGCCCATAAATGATAACGCCCTCAGTCTGAGGGCGTTACCGGTAGCCCACAAGAGGCTGGAGGTTACTTGTCCACGTTGTCGTAGAACATGTAGCGCGCGGTTTCGTATTGCCCGCGGGCCAGGTCATAGAGTTTTTCAAACACGTCCGGGTGCTGCTCGGCGTGGTCGGTTTCCGGGTCGTCGCTGTGCAGGTCGTGGAGGGTGGCATTGCTGCCATCGTGATTCATGCGCACGAAGTAATCCTTGGTCAGGGCGCCATACACCGGACGCGGCCCTTCCTGCATGACCACAAAACTGGCGCGGTCGCCTTCTGGCGCCGGGCTCTGAATGTCCCGGCCCAGGGTTGTGTTGCGGTAGGTCAGGCCCAGCATGCCGGCGATGGTGGGCATCACATCGGTTAGCCCCATTGATTGTTCAATAACGCGGGGTTTCAGGTAAGCCGGTGCATAAATCATGTGTGGCACGTGATTGCTCTCCAGCCCCAGTTTTTCCATGGCCGGTGGCATGTGGGGGATGGTGGTAATGCGATTGTTGTGGTCGCCGAAGAACACAAAAATCGTGTTGTCGAAATAGTCACTGGCGCGTGCCATTTTCATGTATTCGCCCACGTTGTAATCCAGCAGACGCACGGCGTTGTATTGGGCGGGGTTGCGGAATCCGTGCTCTCTCAGCTCTTCTTCCGGCATATCGCGCACTTCGAAATCCCCGTTCTTTTCGGGGATAGTGAAGGGGCGGTGATTGCCGGCGGTCTGGATAAAGGCAAAGAAAGGTTGATCGTTGGGCAGGTCGTCGAGAATCTGGTTGGACTCGCGAAATAGCTCCAGGTCGGAAATGCCCCATACGTCTACGTTGGGCGCTTTCCAGTCCCCTTCCTCGTACAGCTCAATCCCGTCAATGCTCTGCTTAATCAGCCCGTCGATGTTTGCCCAGCCGGCGTTGCCGCCGACAAAGTAGAATTTGCGGTAGCCCTTGAATTCATTCAGCACCATGCGTTGATGGCTGGTGAGAGGGTTACGGCTGGCGCTTTCCGTAGGCGCCACATCAGGAATGCCTGTGAAGGTGGCCCAGATGGTTTTGGCGGTGCCGGTAACCGGTACGTAGAAGTGTTTGAAGAGCCAGCCGTCGTCGGCAATCTGGTCCAGATGCGGGGTGGGGTTGAACGGGGTGCCGTAGGCGCCGACACGGCTGGCGCCGAGGGACTCCAGCATCACGAATACCACGTTCGGCGGTTGGTCGTAATTCAGTTTGTGGGGCTGCACATCCACAACACGGTCGAAGTTGAGCTCCTGGCGCTGCTCTGCCGGAATGCCCAGATAATCCGCCATGACGGGGTAATACTCTTTCACCGCGTCCTTGTCGTAGGGGGAGGCAGGGATGAGGGTGGTGTCGTAGAAGTACAGCACCGGGTTTAGCCCCAGCGATCCTACCGCCTTGTTACCGGTGGCGAAGGCTTCGCTCCAGCGCAGCGGGATCGGGTTAAGAATATTGATGTCGCTGACCCGACCCAGGATCGCAAAGAAGAACAGTGCGAAACAGACGAAAAAGCCGAATGTGGCCTGGCTTTTGGCAATGCGGGTTTGCGGACGGCCGAGCAAGGTTTTCTCAATCCACAGGGCGGCCCAGAAGGTGAGCGCGGTGGTGAGCAGCCAGCCCAGGGTAATCCAGATAACGGGGTAGCTTTCCCAGACCATCTGGGTGGAAATAGCGGTGTCTTCCAGGAAACGCAACGCGGTGACATTGAGCCGGTCGCCCAGGTAGGCATAGTGGCCAAAATCGAGAATATAGGTGAGCACCACCAGCAACAGGGCCAGCAGCAGATAGGCATGACCCACAAAGCGGGCAATGCTGCTGCGTAGCAGGTTCAGCCAGGGCAGGTAGGCCAGGGCCGCCAGCGGGAGCATCAGCAGCAGGGCCAGGCGCAAGTCAAAGCGAAGGCCAATGCCCCAGGCAGTGAGAATGGTGTCGGTGGCGATGTCACTGTCACCGGACAAAGGGGAAAAGCCGAAATAAAACACGGCGCGCAGTACAACCATCAGCGAGAAAAAGAGAGCAGTGATGGCCAACAGGTACTGAAGGCGTCGGGATTTCAACCAGGTCATGCGTTTATCTCCGTACTGGCGAAACTGAAAAAGAGGCGCCTATGCTACCGGCAAGGGGCGCCAAGCGCATGGGGAAAACACTTTTTCCGCTTGTTTTATGCGCACTCTTGTTGGTTATGGCGCCGTTTCGGGATAATGACTTTTACCGATCTGGCGGGGATGGTACATAAAGGGCCGCTATTTTCAGGCATGCAAAAAGTGAGAGATCATGACATTCGATGAAATTTTGGCCACGGTGGATGGCAAGGGCAGTGCCTCCTTCCCTGAAGGCTGGGGGCAGGGCCGGGCGCTGTTTGGCGGGCTGGTCGGTGCAGTGTTGTTTGACCATCTGCAAAAGACAGTGGCGACTGGGCGATTCTTGCGCAGTTTCTCTCTGTCTTTTGTGGCGCCGGCATCGCCCGGTGAGGTTGCATTGGAAGCGACGGTGTTACGGGAAGGGAAATCGGTGATGCAGGCGATGGTGTCCGCTCGCCAGGGGGAGCAGGTGGTCGCGGTTATGCTGGCCAGCTTCGGTGTGGGCCGGGAGTCCAAAGTGGTGGTGGAAGGGCCGTCTGCGCCAGGTTTGAAAGGGGCGGAACAAAGCATCGCGCTACCGTTTATCAAGGGGCTGACGCCGGATTTCCTGTCCCATTTTGATATCCGCTATGCGGAGGGCATGCCACCGTTCAGCGCCAGCGCAGCGCCGGATTTCGGGGGGTACATGGGCTTTGCCGTACCCCCGGAAACCATGAGTACAGCGGCGCTGATTGCTCTGGTAGATACCTGGCCGCCTTCGGTGCTGCCACTGCTTAAAGGTCCGGCTCCGGCCAGCTCTCTGACCTGGACCATGGAATTGCTGGATGATCCAGAGTCTCGACCGGCGGATACTTTGTGGCAATATCGGGTAAACACGGACCAGTGCAGTGACGGCTATGGCCAAAGCCAGGCGGTGATCTGGGACGCGGCCGGGAAGGCCGTGGCACTGAGTCGACAGACTTTTACGGTATTTGCATGAAATCGGAACTGGCACCGCTGACAGCGCGAACACTGGGGGATCAGGTGCCCCGTCGCGGCCACTGGCTGCTGGCGGGGTTGGGTAAATTGATACTGGGGGCCATGGGCTGGCGCATTGTTGGCCGCTTGCCCAATGCGCCCCGTGTGGTTCTGGCGGTCGCACCGCACACCTCGAACATTGACGGGCTGATCGGCATCAGTGCCATCCAGTCGCTACGGGTGCAGGTGCGCTTCATGGGCAAACACACCTTGTTTGAAGGGCGTCTGGGCCGGCTCATGTACTGGCTGGGAGGCATCCCGGTGAACCGTGACAGCGCTCGGGATGTGGTGGATCAGACCACGGCGGTAATGCGCGAGACGCCGTTCTGGCTGGGGCTCGCCCCGGAGGGCACCCGTACTGGCGCCAAGCGGTGGAAAACCGGGTTTTACCGTATTGCCGAGCAGATGGCGGTGCCGATTGTGGTGTTGGGCTTTTGCTATCGGCGCCGTCAGGTGCGCATTGTCGATTGTTTCCTGCCTACCGGGGATATGGA
>OJEF01000734.1_pt1 | contig 10755 bp, 10 predicted proteins | sample 1593041 | NCBI WGS metagenome assembly OJEF01 (sample SAMN05416790, study PRJEB24817) | seawater metagenome | isolation source: Sea water | place: Canada:Atlantic | collected 2013-11
ATAAGAACTTATCAACTGCAAAACTTGAACTTGCTTGCTTTCGTGTTCGGAATGCACGACCGCATCGTTGCTGAGAATTGGTGCGAAACGGCTAGCTTTACCTAGCGCCTTAAATTCATTTTCGATAGCGGCATGAGAAACATCGGGACCTTTATCATCGTTAGCGGCAGCCAAGGACTGAAAAAAATCCTTCCACTCACCGGGGACAGAATCGGCATCGGCTAAGAAGCTCTCATACAAATCTTCAACATACGCTGCATTCGAACCCGAAAGATGGCCGGTGCTGCGCATTATTTCAAGTAAGCTGTCTTGCATACTACTCCCGTTTAATCTCGCTCAAAATGGCGATGTTAGGCTCAAGGCTGCTAGCGATTACGGCACATGGAGAGGATTAATTAAGTTCCTTGCTGAATTAACATCGAGCGAATATGACCAATCGCTCGAGTTGGATTCAAACCCTTAGGGCAAACTGCAACACAATTCATAATCCCGCGACAGCGAAATACACTAAACGGGTCGTCCAAACCAGCCAATCTCTCTACGTCTGCTGTGTCTCGGCTGTCTGCAAGAAAGCGATAAGCCTGCAACAAACCGGCAGGGCCGATGAACTTATCTGGATTCCACCAGAACGAAGGACAGTTTGTGCTGCAGCATGCGCAAAGTATGCACTCGTAAAGACCGTCCAGCTTTTCCCTGTCTTCCGGCGATTGCAGTCGCTCGATAGCGGGTGGAGCAGTATCGTTGATCAAGTAAGGCTTAATCTTTTCGTACTGTTTGTAAAAAATCGACATGTCTACAACAAGATCACGAATAACTGGCAGACCAGGCAGAGGACGTAGCACCAATTTACCACCAGGCTTTACTGCCGAGGACATCGGTGTAATACAAGCCAAACCATTATTCCCGTTGATGTTCATGCCATCGGAACCGCAGACACCTTCTCTGCAAGAGCGACGATAGACAACGCTAGGATCCTGCTGCTTTGCCAGCTCCAATACGTCTAACACCATCAGGTCTTTGTCTTCGGGCAACGGCACCTCGACATCCTGCATGAACGGCTTTTCATCTGTATCGGGGTTGTAGCGATATATGCTTACTAACACGGCTCACCTTTTAATTTTCGTAGCTTTTAACTGCTTATGCCTGCGCCTTAAATACGCAGGATTCATGTTCAATTCTGTATCGTTGCTCTATTTGTTTTGTGAATCTAGTAGGAACGAATCTGTGGTTCCATTGTGTCGACAGTCTTTGGTGAAAAATTCACGTCACGCTTACCAACGCGTTTATCACTAGGGAAGTACATCGAGTGACATAACCAATTTTCATCGTCACGATCACGGAAGTCATCGCGCGCATGGGCTCCGCGGCTTTCGTTGCGAGCTTCTGCCGCAATCGCCGTAGCCTCTGCAACCTCAAAGAGGTTTTCCAATTCCAACGCTTCGATGCGGGCAGTATTGAATGTCTGACTCTTATCTTCGAGATGGACATTTGCTATACGCTCTCTCAACGCAGCCAGCTTTTTAATGCCGTCCTGCATGAAGTCGCCGCGGCGAAACACGCCGAAATGATTCTGCATAACGTCTTGAAGCTCGGCGCGTAGCATAGCCACACTTTCACCCGAATTCGATTCGTTGAGTCGAAAGAGCCTGTTCTGAGCCTGTTCAATATCCGTCTCAGATGCTTCTCTTTGCTCCATACCCTGACCTAGCATCTCTTCGATGTGCTTACCTGCAGCCCGACCGAATACCACCAAATCCAATAAACTATTTCCTCCGAGACGATTTGCACCGTGAACCGAGACGCAGGCCACCTCGCCTACAGCAAACAAGCCAGGTATTATTTTATCCACGCCCTTTTCATCTTGAGTTAGCGCTTGGCCATTCACATTAGTCGGTATGCCGCCCATCATATAGTGACACGTGGGCACTACTGGAATTGGATCTTTAATCGGATCCACGTGCGCAAATGTGCGGGACAGCTCGAGGATGCCAGGCAGCTTAGAGTTAAGTACATCTTCTCCCAAGTGATCAAGCTTCAGCATGACATGATCGCCATTTTCGCCACAGCCGCGTCCCTCTAGGATCTCTAAGACCATCGAGCGAGCTACTACATCGCGCCCCGCCAGATCTTTCGCATTCGGCGCGTAGCGTTCCATGAAACGCTCGCCGTCTTTGTTGATTAAATAACCGCCTTCACCACGACATCCTTCAGTCACTAGTGTGCCGGCGCCATAAATACCGGTAGGATGAAATTGCCACATCTCGATATCTTGTACTGGAAAGCCGGCTCGAAGGGCCATGCCCACACCGTCACCAGTATTGATCAAAGCATTGGTAGTCGATGCATAGATGCGACCGGCACCACCGGTGGCGAATACCGTAGCCTTCGACTTAATTAAAACCGTTTCACCTGTCTCGATGCAGATTGCGATGACACCCACAATCGCGCCGTCTTGATTCTTAACCATGTCGGTTGCATACCATTCGTTTAAAAACGAGGTATTGTTTTTCAGGTTTCCCTGATACAGCGTGTGCAACAAGGCATGACCTGTTCGGTCGGCTGCCGCACAGGTTCGCGCGGCTTGCCCGCCCTTGCCAAAGTCTTTGGATTGACCACCGAAAGGTCGCTGATAGATTCGCCCGCTCTCTGTTCGCGAGAACGGCAACCCCATGTGCTCTAATTCATAGACAGTCTGTGGGCCTTCACTGCACATGTATTCAATCGCATCCTGATCACCGATGTAGTCACTACCCTTCACAGTGTCATACATGTGCCAACGCCAATCATCATTCGGATCAGAACTCGCTATTGCACAGGTGATGCCGCCCTGCGCCGACACGGTATGCGAACGAGTCGGAAAAACCTTAGTAATAACGGCCGTGTTGTAACCTGACTGTGCGAGTTGCAGCGCAGCTCTCAAGCCAGCGCCGCCTCCGCCAACTATTACTGCATCGAAAGATAGTGTACGCATGCCAGTCATCTAATTACCCCAGAAAATCTGAATGCCCCAAAGCAGGTACACAGCGATTAGGAGCACGCAACCTGCTTGAAACATAATTCTAAAAAAAGTTGCGCTCTCACCTAGCTGCAGAGACGTCATATAGTCCGTTGATACTGTCCACATACCGATCCAGGCATGGGCGCACAGAGCAATCAAGGTGATCAGGCTAAAGAAGCGCATCACATTGCCCTCGAAGATCGAACTCCACGTCTGAAAATCCATATTTGGATTCATCACAAAGTTAGCCAGTATGCAAAGCGAATAGGCTGCTAAGATAATTGCGCTGAAGCGCTGAACCATCCAATCGTAAAGACCGGAACGGCCTAAACTCGTGACATTCGTTACCATATCCATACTCCAGCCGTGATAATTGCCACGGCAGCCAAGGCGAGAGTGATACAGGCTCCGATGAAGCCGCCCTTCAGCGTTTCTCCGTAACCCAAATCCATAATCAAGTGCTTAATACCAGCTATCAGGTGATACAACAGCCCGGATAGAACCGCCCAAGCCCCAAATTTAACTAGTACGTTGTCCAGTAACTCCAGGACTAGAGCAAAGCCAGATTCCGACTGGAGTGAAAGCTCCAGTAAATACAGCATCAGGGCGACGCCTACAAAAATGAAGATGCCCGACAATCGATGTAACAAAGATGTGATTGCTGGCAAGGGGTACTTGAAGGTGGTTATGTCGAGATTCTTTGGTCTATTATCGTTCACTTTCTGCCCGTCGCGTTGGCCAATGAGAGTTGTACTTCAATTGATAGCGGTTCACATCGAATCTACGCAAGATAATTGAAGCTATTACAGCATTTAAGCGTGCAAAACGGCCGGAAGTATATGCCGTAAGGCCACGTAACACAACGAATGCAGCAGTATTTCACTGTTTAATGACAATACTCTGTCCAACCTTTCTTTGCTGTACTAGCTACTACGACTTAAACTGGGATTTCGCTTAGTTATTGCAGGAGAAAGACACCGGACTTACGCGCTATTAGTTGGGGCTTAATTAAGCTGAAATGACGATGAATACTGAGCCTCAGCGCATAAAAATTTGACAAATAGCACGCTCACTCCCTAGTATTGCCCTCCCTGTTCAGGCACTGGATAGGCCACACTAAGAGCACGAATACAACTGTAAGCAGTTGTATACTAAAAACAAAATTCAATTTAAATGTAGTTTCAGGAGTCATGCATGAGCGAAAAAAAGGCCCAGTTAACCATTGACGGTGTTGATAAACCTATCGAGCTTCCCGTTTATGAAGGCAGTACTGGTCCAGACGTAATAGACGTTAGCAGTCTCGTCGGCCAAGGCTTTTTTACCTACGATCCCGGTTTTATGTCCACAGCATCCTGTGAGTCGGACATCACATTTATCGACGGCGGCAAGGGCGTCCTTCTTCATCGAGGCTATCCGATCGAGCAACTAGCGGCGAATGTGAGCTTTCTAGATACCTGCTTCCTACTGTTGAATGGCGAATTACCAGATGCGACCGAGAAAGTAGATTTTGAGAACACTATTCGCTATCACACGATGGTCGATGAGCAGATCCATAACTTCTTTAAGGGTTTCCCACGTACTTCTCACCCAATGGCGATGCTTTTGAGTGTGGTTGGTGCCCTTTCTGCCTTCTATCATGACAATCTGGACAACGAAAATCCGGAGCACCGTAAGATAGTTGCCCACCGAATTATTGCCAAGATGCCAACGCTCGCAGCTATGTGCTACAAGCACGGCGTAGGCCAGCCCTTCATGTACCCGCAGAATGATATGGGCTTTGCTGAAAACTTCTTACACATGATGTTTGGCACTCCTTGCGACACCCCAAATGTTAGTCCGATTCTCGCGAAAGCGATGGACACTATTTTCCTACTACACGCTGATCACGAACAGAATGCCTCTACATCCACCGTACGCCTAGCCGGCTCATCAGGCGCCAATCCTTATGCCTGTATAGCCTCGGGTATAGCGGCACTATGGGGGCCTGCACACGGCGGCGCCAACGAGGCAGTACTCGCGCAGCTGGCTGAAATCGGCGATGAGAAGAATATCGAAGAATTTATCCTGCGTGCCAAGGACAAAGACGATCCGTTCAGGCTGATGGGCTTCGGTCACAGGGTGTATAAGAATTTTGATCCACGCGCCACAGTGATGCGTGAGATATGTAATGAAGTGCTCGATGAATTAGGAGTCGAAGATGATCCTCTATTCAGGATCGCTCGCAAACTTGAGAAAATTGCCTTAGAAGATGATTACTTTATCGAACGTAAGTTATATCCGAACGTCGACTTCTACTCAGGGATCATTCTTAAGGCCATTGGCATTCCTACTAGCATGTTCACGGTAATCTTCTCTACCGGCAGAACGCCAGGCTGGATCGCACATTGGGATGAAATGCTCAGCAGTTCTTTCCGTATCGGCAGACCTAGACAGCTTTACAAAGGCCACACAAAGCGCGATATCTAAGATCTAACCCCTTAGCTCTAAACTAAGCGGCTATCGCCTCCAGTGGTGATAGCCGCAGCTCTTTTCTCCTCCCCCTCAGACAAAAATCTGACTAACGTCATTTACTCAGGCACGGCACATCACCGCCAAGACGGTTACACATCGTCTCAATAGAAACCACTAAGGTATTAGTAAAAGAAATTGGTGGAGCCTAGCGGGATCGAACCGCTGACCTCAACACTGCCAGTGTTGCGCTCTCCCAGCTGAGCTAAGGCCCCATGACCATTTTCGAGGGAAGGCGCATTCTAAGCACAGTCGCTCACCCTGTCAACGCAGGTCTAGGCTGAGAGTAAAAACACTAGAAGTTGCGAAATTCTTTTTCGAGTGCTTTCGCCTGCTTTTTAGAGATACCACCCAATACTGAAATGGCCTGACGAATCCGTGCGCGCGTGATATCGATGCCCAGTATCATTATGGACTCAATCACAGAGGTGGATACCGCTTTGCCACTTAAAGCTACGAACAAAGGAAATAGGAAGTCCCTTATCTTCAGTTCAAACTTGGCAGCTAGCGATTGCAACTCCCCCTCTACAGAGTTTCTTTCCAGCTCTTCAAGTGCTTCCAATTTCCATAAGGTGAACTGGAGAATCTTCAAAGCTTGGGGCGAGTCGATGGCCTTGTGCGCAAAGCCCTCCTCAGATATTTCAAGCGAGCCATCAATAAAGAAACCGCCTAGTGAAGCAACATCGCTGAAGCGTTCCACACGTTGCTTTAGTAACGGCACTATCTGAGCGACTTTTTCAGGCTTAAATGCCCAGGCAGCGAAGCGCGCCGCAAACTCCTCGTCGGATAACTCCTCACGAATGTATTTCCCATTGAGCCAATCGAGCTTTTCAATATCGAAAATTGGGCCACCCAGGGAGACTCTGCTTATATCGAAGCTCGCTTCCATTTCACTAAGAGAGAATTTTTCTTCACCAGAAGGCATCGTCCAGCCCATCATGCCTAAATAATTTAGCAATGCCTCAGGCAGATATCCCATCGCGTCAAAGTAACTAATGCTAGTAGGGTTCTTGCGCTTACTCAGCTTGCTTTTATCCGGGTTACGTAACAATGGCATATGGCAGAAAGCAGGCGCCTCCCAGCCGAAATACTGATACAGCAAAATATGCTTGGGTACTGAGTTGATCCATTCTTCACCGCGTATGACGTGAGATATTTCCATCAAGTGATCATCAACTACATTCGCGAAATGGTAGGTCGGCATTCCGTCGGACTTGATCAATACCTGCATATCGATCTGTGACCACGCGATGCTTACGCTACCGCGCAGCATGTCTTCAAACTCACACTCACCAGAGTCGGGAATTTTCATACGAATAACATGTGGCTCAGCAGCCGCACATTTACTCTCACATTCGGTTTGACTTAGGCTCAGACAGTGACCATCGTAACCAGGCTGTGTTTTATCTTGCATTTGCTGCTTGCGTAAATCATCGAGCCTTTCGGCGGTACAGAAACAGCGGAAGGCTGAGCCATTATCGAGAAGCTGTTGAATATGAGCGGAGTATATCTCAGAGCGCTCACTCTGTCGGTATGGCCCAACATTACCTTCGCAACCTGGACCTTCATCCCAAGACAGTCCTAGCCATTCAAGTGAGTTTAAAATATCCTGCTCTGACTTGTCGGTACTACGCTGTTGGTCGGTGTCTTCGATGCGCAGCACAAACTCACCACCATGCTTATGGGCAAAACATCGATTGAACAGGGCTATGTAGGCAGTACCAACGTGCGGATCGCCAGTCGGAGACGGTGCAATGCGTGTGCGAACTTTGTTCATATTTCTCTACTCGGGACAGCACTGACGAAACTTAGTATTCGAGGAACATAACTGCCCTCTCGCGAAAGGCGAGATTATACGCGATTCGCCTTTAATTCCTATCATAGACAGTTTAACCGCCTACTTCTTGACATGCACTGAGGCTTTCGCTACAACCTGCATCCAGCTCTTAGAGCGACCAACATAGCTACTTCGCTAAACAATTAGGTACATTCATTGAACAGCGCGAACCAACAGCCACCAAATAGCGAAACTACAGACACAGTCGCCAGCCTAAGTCATCGCTTCTGTATTGCGCCGATGATGGACTGGACCGATCGTCACGATCGCGTATTCCTTCGCCAGCTCTCAGAGCATGCCCTACTCTATACCGAGATGGTGACGAGCGCGGCACTCAAGCATGGTGATGCGCAGTATTTACTGCAACACAGCCAAGGCGAACATCCTGTCGCTTTACAATTGGGTGGCAGTAATCCTGTCGAGCTGGCTGAAGCGGCTGTCCTCGCAGAAGAGGCAGGATATGATGAGATAAATCTCAATGTCGGCTGCCCGAGCGATAGAGTTCAGTCTGGCGCCTTCGGTGCCTGTCTCATGGCTGAACCTGAACTCGTCGCCAAGTGCGTAGACAGCATGATGACGAGTGTTAACTTGCCGGTCACCGTGAAATGCCGGATAGGCATTGACGATCGCGACTCGCAGGAAGAATTAGAGGATTTTATTGGCACTGTCGCGGATGCCGGGTGTGACACCTTTATAGTTCACGCGCGCAAGGCTATTTTGTCGGGCCTCAGCCCGAAAGAGAATCGCGAGATACCACCACTAAAATACGATAGCGTCTTTGCCGTCAAGAAGGCCTTCCCTGCGCTTTGCATCATTATAAACGGGGGAATTAAAACACTCTTCGATGCGGAGTCACTTCTCAAAAAGACAGATGGCGTTATGTTGGGTAGAGAAGCCTATCAAAACCCCTTCATACTAAATGAGGTGGACGCTGTTTTTTTTGGAGCGGCAAGCAATGCACAGACTCGCACCGAAAGGCTACAAAAATTCATACCCTACATCGAGCAAGAATTAGAGAGTGGCACGCCATTACATCACATGACGCGGCATATCCTAGGCCTGTACAAGGGCCAGAAAGGAGGCAAACAATTTCGCCGTCACCTAAGTGAAAATAGCTACAAAAAAACTGCCGATATAGGCGTTTTACTCGATGCCATTTCCTACGTAGACTAGCGTAACAGCAGTCCAGTTCAAATCTTGTTGAGGAAGAATGACGTGATCGATTCCATTAAAAGTTTCTTCGAGAACAAATTAACAAAAAAAGCGGAAGTAGAAGCGCCTAGCTCGGCAATGAGCAGGATCGACCTTGCCAGTGCCGCACTGCTAGTCGAAGTTATGAACTCTGACCACGAACTCGACGAACGCGAGCATAGTGAGTTCATGGCAGTGCTACAGCAAAGTTACAATATTGCGGAGTCTGATCTCGAAGAGCTAACCAAGTTAGCAAAGGACGAGGCTTTTGAGGCCACCTCTCTCTACGAATTCACCAAATTAATAAACGACAGCTACGATTACGAGCAGAAAGTAATGCTTATCGAGAATATGTGGCGCATTGCCTTTTCCGACAAGCGCCTAGACAAATACGAGGATCATCTAATTCGGAAGGTATCAGAGCTGATATATGTTTCTCATAGTGACTTCATTAAGACAAAACTCAAAGTCAGAATCGCATAGTAAGAGCTAGAAGCGCATGGTCAGTAGAAATTAAGCCGGTTGCTTAGAAATCACCAAAATCACCAAAATCGCCAAACTCATCTTCAACCTGGCCGTCAGTCACCAAGTATTCTCTTCGCTGCGCATAGGCTTCACGCACAAATAGATAACGATCACCCGTTATTAATTCGTCCAGCGCAAGCAGGCCTGAACGAGAGTCAGTTTCCTTCACCAAAAACAAGGTGAGGCGTAATGACTCCTCATCGAGATATTGAATCGGGTTGAACAACGTATCCAAAACTAGGCCGACAGAGTCTCTAGCATTACTCGCACCGAAGACAGGTAGCATGACGTAAGGGCCAGCACCAACTCCCCAGCGCCCTAAGGTCTGGCCAAAGTCTTCCTCATTTTTGTAAAGACCAAACCCACTGGCGATATCAAGAATGCCGACCAAGCCTAGCGTCGAGTTGACCAAAAGCCTGCCCGAGTCATTCATGGCAGCGTAAAGTTTAAACTGCAATAAATCGTTTACTAAGACATTGATATCATCGATATTGCTAAAGAAATTGCCAATTCCCTGTCTCGCCACTCTAGGTATGAACAAGGTATAGCCAGAAGCAACAGGCCTAACAATGAGCTGGTCGAAATGGTCATTCAACCTAAATACTTGCTCGTTGGTTTCTCTCCAAGGATCTTCGGTCTGTGCGGATGCGCCATTGGCGACAAGACTGCACAGCAATAGCAAAAACGCAGTAGTCTGCTTGCTGGTTTTAGGAGCCTGTATTTTGCTAGAAGTTTTCACGATATGTGTTAGTGACTAATTTATTGAACTAATTAAAGTACTTTTTCAAACTGCTTGTCTAACCGCTTTTCGGAAACTGGGATGTGCGTCCCTAAAGTTTGCGCGAACAATGATACCCGGAACTCTTCAAGCATCCACCGTAGCATGAGCAATCCTTCTTTATCACTGCCCGCTGCCTTTGATTCTGCGCCGCTATATCTGACCTGATATCGGGATAGTAGTTCTGTATTAGGCCAATCCTTTTCCCCCATATGAGGGACCTTCTTCAAGCGCATTGATACTGCCTTCAAGTAACGAGGATACTGAGCGAACCACACTAGACCGGTTTCAGAAAGAAAACCTTCATGAAGCAGGCCTGCAAGCTGATTCTCTACATCCTCAGCGACGTAGGTCAGAGCGCCCTTCTTTAAATCCGACACGACGCGACCTATCTCGTAGTGCTCATTCATTACTTGAACAAAAAGCGTTTCTATTTTTTCAGCGAGACTAAGAACTTTAGACTTACCGGAGTTTACTCGCTGTTCGAATTCGAGCTTGCTACGCGGCATCGAACCATCAAGATCGAAAGCCGCGATATAACTAATCCACGTCGCATCTAGTGCTAACTGGCCCAACGCAAAAGGCGCTTTCAGCACCAGTGTATCGGCTAGTCTGACAAATTTCTTCTTCAGCTGATTACGCTGCTGAATACTCCTCAACTGATACAGCTTTACTAAGCCTTGCTTGTGCTTCTGCTGAGCGAGAAATTTGTCGGAAAACAGACACACCCCTACAGTTTCGCCCTCGTCGACAAGAGCAGGAAATCGTATTAGCTTTAGGGATTCGCCTATTTCTATTTGCTCTGGTAAATCCTTAAAGTCCCAATCTTTGGCTCCCGTTGCTTCTAAGGGATGATTATAGCCAGAATCTTCATTGGCTGTCTCTTATACACATCGACGCTGCCGACGAATAGAGAGG
>OJEF01000748.1_pt1 | contig 10660 bp, 8 predicted proteins | sample 1593041 | NCBI WGS metagenome assembly OJEF01 (sample SAMN05416790, study PRJEB24817) | seawater metagenome | isolation source: Sea water | place: Canada:Atlantic | collected 2013-11
TACACCTCTCTATTCGTCGGCAGCGTCAGATGTGTATAAGAGACAGGTTATATTTTGTCCAATTTTTCTTTTTGTATTATCAGGGGCTTTTGTGTTCGGAAAAATAATACCGTTATAAACTTTAATAAGTTGATTTTTTTTAAGGAAGGTTTGCCAGTGATTTGCAACACTATTAGAAACCACAATAACTTTTGTTGAAAAATATCTCACAAACAAACCACTAAATATTTCGTAAGGTTTATTAGCGGATGGTATTTCATGGATATGAGTTATACAAGGAATGCCAATTTTTTTGGCTGCTAATCCTCCAGAAATAATTACTGACGTACTAGTATACAATAAATCTATGTGGTGTTTATCGATATAATTTGATAAGTGATTTTTGGCCTTTTTAATTTTTAAAAATCGATTGTATAAGCCTTTTAGATTCATATATTTTTTTCTAAAAACCCCTAAATTAAATATGCTACATGTGGCTCCTTTGTTTGTAATTATCTTATTTAAAACTCCATTATAAGGTAAAATAACATAGACTTCATATTTAGCTTTAATTAAAATATCTATTACTTGTAATACAATTCTACTCGCGCCATACATATCATTAGAGCTGTGCAATAGAAGTACTCTTTTAGCTGGTTGTTTCATTTAATTATTGACGCTTTTTAAGATAAGTTCTTCGTAATCATTAATAAACTTTTCTCTTGAAAAGGCCATTAACCTTTCTGATCCTTTTTGAATCAAATAAGTTCTTTCAGGTTTTGATATTATTAATTTCGTAAGAGTTTTAAATAATTCAATATGATCTCCAGCATTAAAATGTTTAGCTGCTCCTTCTGCAATTTCTACCATTGCGCCCGCATTAGAAGTTACAACTGGAATTTTCATTGCAAAAGCTTCCAAAATAGGAATACCAAATCCCTCTTCAATTGAGGGAAATACATATATCAAAGCCTTTTTATATAAAGAGCTTATTTCTCCATTAGATAAATAATCTGTCATCAAAATACTTTTTGACAAGTTATTTGTCGAAATATATTTTTCCAAATCGTTTAGTACTTCTGCATTGCCATTAAGGATTTTTTGTCCTGCAAGAACTAATTTTAAATGTTTATTTTTTTTATCTTCTTTTAACAATTTAAAAGCCTTGACAAGTGTCATTAAATCTTTTCGTTTATCAAAAGAGCCTACATGTAATAAATAGTCACTGTCTTCCAAATTTAAAGTTTTTAAGATGCTATCATTATGAGTCTTTGATTTTAAAAAACTTTGAAATATAACTATGATTGGAGGAGTCTTTTTAGAAAATGATCTTTCTAACTTCCTTTTAGCATATTTACTTGTAGTTATCAATGATGTATTTCCTCGAAATCCTAAATTTATAAGTTTAATATAATATTTACGCCATAATGCGTTGTAATTTTTAGGATAATCCCAAAATAATGTATCGTGAATAACACTCAACTTCAGTACTCTTAACTGCCATAAAGGAGCAACAAAATCAGGACAAATCAGCACATCTGGTTTGTGCTTTAATATTTTAAGTGGTAATATAACTTGTTTCCAAAGAAAATAATAGAAATGAAAACACCATCTCAATAACCTATTTTTTGGATTTAAAAATTTATGGTTTAGATCCCATTGATCAATATCGTGTGAAAAAAGATATTCAATGTTTATATTTTTAGAATTTTTAGCTCCTGAGACTAGCTCATCAATATAAGTTCTTATCCCAGATAATGCGGACTGATAATAAAAAACATCAATGAAAACTTTAATTTTTTGGGACAAAATATTCTCTTTATTTTAATTAAACGATTATAGTAAAGATACTCATTGGATATTTCTATTTAAAATATTTTTTAAATAGAATTTTAAAGCATTAGCAAGCCTTAGTTGTGGATACTTCTTTAGTAGAGATTGCAATGCACGCGAAAACACTATTTTTCAATCTCTAAAGTTAACAATAGCTCGCTTTAGAGTTAAAGGGTTTTCTGGTTTTATTGCATATTTTTATGCTATTTTTACAATTAAATTTAAGACATGGGCTTTTTTAAGAAAATGAATACAGTATTTAAATCATCTGAAAGCTTTAGGTTGATGGAGAGAACAGAGGTTGATCTTAAAATTGAAGCAGACATTGTAGCATACGGAATTAAGAAATTTGCTGTATCAGATTATGGCGATTTATATTTAAAAATTGCGGAGTTAGGAGGGTTTATAATGCTTGAGACCATTATTGTGAGTGACACGAATTTGAAAAGTAAAAAAGGAACTACACTTTCTTTTTTAAAAGAAAATCAAATACTAACACTTGAATCAGATGAACATATAATTGAATCTGATTTTTCTAATACGGTAAAAAAAGCGATAACTAAGATTGATTATAACATATCGGTCGAAGACGCGGAAGTTTTTACAGAAAAAAAATACGATTCAGTTTTATTTAAAATCAACGGACAAGAAATTAACTTTTCTGTTACATAACAAAGCCCGTGAAACCAATTTTTTCCATTATCATCCCTGTATACAATCGTCCTGAAGAAATAGACGAATTATTAGCGAGTATAAGTGCTCAAGAATATGATGAACCCTTTGAAGTTTGTATTGTAGAAGATGGATCTTCTGAAAAAAGTGATTTGATTATAAATAAATATACCTCAGAATTGTCTATTCAATATTTTGAGACAGAAAATACAGGTCCTGGATCAAGTAGAAATTATGGAATGACCAAAGCTACAGGAAATTACTTTATTATCTTAGATTCAGACGTAATCCTTCCTAATAACTATCTAGCAGAAATCACGAAACAACTAGAAAAAAAGTATACAGATGCTTTTGGAGGACCGGATGCGGCACATCCTAGTTTTTCAGTATTACAAAAAGCAATCAATTATTCCATGACTTCTTTTTTAACTACTGGTGGCATTAGAGGGAAGAAAAAAAGTGTTGGTAAATTTCAACCAAGAAGTTTTAATATGGGGCTTTCTCAAAAAGCTTTTGATATCACCAAAGGCTTTTCAGATATGCGAGCTGGTGAAGATATAGATTTAAGCTTTCGTTTATGGGAGCAGGGTTTAGAAACTCAGTTAATAGATGCAGCGTATGTATATCATAAACGCAGGAATTCTTTTTCAGGTTTCTTTCAACAAACTTTTGCATTTGGTGCTGCAAGACCCAAACTCAATAAAAAATATCCAGCCACCGCGAAACTTACCTATTCGTTTCCTAGTATTTTTATACTTGGATTAGACCTGTCTATTTTACTAGTGTTTTTTGGAATTTATAGCCCAATTCTGTTGTATGCTTTTTATTTCTTATTAATTGGTTTAGATGCTTTTTTGCGGAATAATTTTAATCCATTGGTTGGTTTTTTGAGCATCATAACTTCACTTACGCAGTTCTTAGGCTATGGGTTGGGTTTCTTAGAATCTACCTTTATTTCAAAAAAATAGCTTACGCTATCGTGTCTAAAATATTTTTGATAGTGTCTATATCAGAAACTGTTTGCGGAGTATTTCCAAAATAAGAATGTATGTTTTCTGAAATCTTTTTTGAAGCTGAAGAGTGAATTTCTGTAAATCCAGCATTTTTAAAAAGACTACTATTTATTTGATTTATGCCGCTTCCAGGCATGATGATGAGTTTGTTCTTTGCCATCTGTTTAAGTTCAATTAATAATTCAATTCCATCTTCAGCTTTATCTTTTTGACCTGAGGTTAACAGTCCATCAACGCCTAGATTTATTAATTTAAGCAACGACTCTTTTGGTTTTGGCACCACATCAAAAGCCCTGTGAAAGGTAAAAGACATGGGTTTAGAAAGTTCAATTAATTCTTTGGTTCTTTTAATATCAATTGAATTATCAATATTTAAAACACCAGAAACTATTCCGGCACAACTTAGGTTTTTGCATTGAAGAATATTTTCTTTCATGATGTCAAATTCTGCATTAGAGTAGTGAAAGTCTCCACTTCTAGGACGTATTAAAACTTGAACAGGAATATGTAAATTGTGCATCACTTTTTTAAGCAAACCATAGGAGGGTGTGATGCCGCCAACAGATAATTCTGAACATAATTCTATTCTGTGAGCTCCAGCTTTTTGAGCATTCATTGCAGATTGATAGGAGTTGGCACAAATTTCTAAAACCATATTTATTGTATAATAATCTCATCAATAAAAGTCCAAGCTTTATGGCCAGCACCTTGTTTTCCCTTTGGTATAATCCCGTAACTAGGAATTGTAATCTTTAATTCGGTTGCTTTTAAATTTTTATCTTCTGGATAGAATTGTGAGATATTTAGATTAAAATCAACTAATAAAGATTTAGTGTTTTCTATTTTTTTTCTTGTTGAAATAGCTCTTCCATCTTCTAATTTTAATTGTAAATTAATTTCCTTTGGCGAATAAATCCATTGTCCGTTTGCATTAAAAAATCGGGTAGTAATAGTATTGATATTTGTTGGTGCTTCAAATTTAATAGTAATCTCTACATCCTCTCCTGAAAAACCTAACCACTCTTTATCTCCATAGCGTTTGTTATTGCCAGAGATTCCGTTAATTAAGGCTTGTTTTCCTCCTGCATTATAGGCTTCATTTGGTGAAAGATTTAAACTAATTTTCTGACCAATCGCTTTATGTATATTTATTTCTTCTTCAAAATAGTTTCCTAATTTTTTCTTTTGAGTATTATAAACAGCAGCTTTAATTTTTATAGACCTATCTAAAATAATTGGCTTCTTATAAAGTGTTGTTAAAGTATCATTATTTAAAGAGTAATAAATCTTATGGGTTTTTGACGTTGATTTCAATTCATAAGTTAAGTTTTTATCTGAGGTTTTAAACTCACCTTTTACTTCATATAAATGATTTGCATAATTAACATTTAAGAGATCTAATCGCTTTTGAAAATACGCTAACCTATTTATAAAATCAGAATAATTTTTATTTTTAGAAGAAGACCAAACAACCTCTGCCAATGCAATTGCTCTTGGAAAAGCCATGTATTCTAGTTTTTCTGGAGTTTGCATATATTCTGTCCAAACATTTCCTTGAGCACCTAAAACATATTTACTTTCTTCTTTGGTTAACTTTTCAGGAATTGGGTTAAAACTATATACTTTTTCTAAAGGAAGAAACCCGCCAATTGCTAAGGGCTCATTTTCGTTATCAGACTGATAATAATCGAAATAACAATGAGAACTGGGAGTAAGAATTACATTGTGCTCTTGTTTGGCAGCTTCTACCGCGCCATTGGTTCCTCGCCAAGACATTACAGTTGCATTTGGTGCCAAACCACCTTCTAAAATTTCATCCCAACCAATAATTTGTTTTCCTTTTGAATTGATATATTTTTCCATTCTTGTAATGAAGTAATTTTGTAATTCATGTTCATCTTTTAAACCCTCTTTTTTGATAAGTTTTTGACAATGAGCACATTCCTTCCATCTGGTTTTCGGGGCTTCATCACCACCAATATGAATGTATTTTCCAGGGAATAATTCTGCTACTTCATCAATAACATCCTCTAAAAATTTAAAAGTACTTTCTTTCGGACAATAAATTTCTTCAAAAACCCCCCATTTTGTAGCTACTGCAATTTGTTTTCCTGTACAACCCAATTCAGGATACGCAGCAATGGCAGCTTGTGAATGTCCAGGCATTTCAATTTCTGGGATTATTGTTATCTGTCTTTCAGAAGCATATTTTACAACTTCTTTTATCTCTTTTTGGGTATAAAATCCGCCATATTTTTTGCCATCAAATTGATGTGGTTGATCTGAATAATGTCCAATTAGTGTCTCGTTTCTAAATGCTGCAATTTCTTGTAGTTTTGGGTATTTCTTAATCTCAATTCGCCAACCTTGATCTTCTGTTAAGTGCCAATGAAATGTGTTCATTTTTAGCATCGACATTAAATTGATGTATTTTTTTATGAAATCGACAGAGAAAAAATGACGGCCAACATCTAAATGCATTCCTCTATATTCAAATTGTGGAGCATCGTTAATTTCTAAACATTGAATAGCAATTTGAGTTTCATTAGAGGTATTAGATTTTTCAAAATCAACAGGTAATAACTGTCTTAAAGATTGAAAGGCATAAAAAGCCCCTTTTTGTGATTTCGCAGAAATTAAAATTTTATCCGAAGTAATTTTTAATTGATATCCTTCATTATTAGAGATAGAGGTATCTATTTTAAAATGAATACTGTTTTTAGAACTCGTATTTAATTTAATATTACTCCCGTTTTCTATATAACTTTTAAAAAAGAGAGCAACGCTTTTTAAGCTTTCATCGTAGGTTAATTTTGTATCACTACTTAATTCAAAGACACTTTTGGTTATTAGTTGTTCATTTGGGATAGGAATTATTGAAGGAATAATGGCTGTTTTGTTCTGTTTAAAACATGCTGTTATTAGTAACACTAGGGTTATGTATATTGAAAGTTGTATTATACATTTAAAAGCACTCATTTGTTAGTTAACTGATTATCATTATCTTGCTAATTTAGACAATTTTTTATATTTATATAACTGATGCAAAAATATTTCTTAACCTCGTTTTTTTCAATCATTTTAGTTATTATTTCATGTAATGAAAAGACAATAGTTTCTAATGCACAAAAAGAGAAGAATCTAATTTCTTATGTAAATGCGTTTATTGGAACTGGTGGTCATGGACATACATATCCTGGAGCTACCATGCCTTTTGGAATGATGCAACTCTCACCAGATACTCGTTTAGATGGTTGGGATGGATGTTCTGGATATCATTATTCTGACAATGAAATTTATGGGTTCTCGCATACTCATTTAAGTGGAACAGGTATTCTAGATTATGGAGATGTTTTATTAATGCCTACAAATAAACAGGTTTTTAATAATGGAGCAGATGGTAATCCTGGATATAAATCTACCTTTTCTCATGAGAATGAAACTGCAGAACCTGGGTTTTATAAAGTGCACTTAGAAGATACAAATATTGATGTAGAATTGACCGTTTCTAAAAGAAGTGGTGTCCACAAATACCAATTTCCATCCGTAGAAAATCAATTTGTTATTTTAGATTTATTACATAGAGATGAAGTTTTAGATGCTAAAATTGAAAGAATCTCTGATACTGAACTTTCAGGATTTCGTTTTTCTAAATCTTGGGCGGATGACCAACGTTTATATTTTACATTAAAAACGTCTCATCCTTTTAATGATGTTTTACAATCTCCCCCTAAACAAGGAATGCCAGGAGCTCAAAAAATAGCCTTGAATTTTATCAATCCAAATAACGAACCTATATTTATTAAAATAGGTATTTCTGCAGTTGATGTTGAAGGAGCAAAGAAAAATTTAGAAGCTGAAATAGGAAATCAAACTTTTGAGCAAGTCAAAAAAACAGCACAAGATTTTTGGGAGAAACAATTAGAGAAAATTGTTTTAGAGGACACAAACGAAGACAATAAGACTAATTTTTACACTTCTTTATACCATGTTTCTATCGCACCAAATTTGTATCAAGATGTTGACGGTAGATACAGAGGAATGGATTTAAAAATTCATGAAACTAAAGATTTCGATTATTATACAGTATTCTCATTATGGGATACGTATAGAGCAGCTCATCCCTTATACACAATTATTGAACAAGATAGAACCAACGATTTCATCAATACTTTTTTAGCAAAATATGATGAAGGTGGAATTATGCCAATTTGGGATTTAGCAGGGAATTACACACATTGCATGATAGGGTATCACGCAGTACCAGTAATTGCAGATGCGTATCTAAAAGGGATTAAAAATTATGACGTAGAAAAAGCTTTTACGGCGATGAAGCATTCTGCCACTCGTGACAAATTAGGATTGGATTCGTATAAAAACCTGGGTTTTATTCCTGTTGAAAAAGAATCTGAATCTGTTTCTAAAACCTTAGAATATGCATATGATGATTGGTCAATTGCCCAAATGGCAAAATCATTAGGAAAAGAAAATGATTATAAAACTTACTCAGAAAGAGCGCAATATTATAAGAATGTTTTTGATCCATCAACTCAATTTATGAGAGGTCGTTTTAGAAATACTTGGTTTGCACCTTTTGATCCTTATGAAGTGAATTTTAACTATACAGAAGCAAATTCTTGGCAATACAGTTTTTATGTGCCTCAAGATATTTCTGGGTTTACAACGTTATTGGGAGGAAAGCAGCAATTAGAGAATCAATTAGATAAATTATTTACCGCAGAAGATAAAACTTCTGGAAGCCATCAAGTGGATATTACTGGTTTAATTGGCCAATATGCGCACGGAAATGAGCCGAGTCATCACATGGCATATTTGTATAATTTTGTAAATAAACCTTTTAAAACCCAAGAAAAAACAAGGCAGATCTTAACTGAATTGTATACAAATTCTCCTGATGGAATTTCAGGAAATGAAGATTGCGGGCAAATGAGTGCTTGGTATATTTTTTCTTCTTTAGGATTTTATCCTGTGACACCAGGAAGCAATCAATATATAATTGGGAGTCCGTTATTTGATAAAGCAACGATTAATTTAGAAAATGGAAAATCGTTTACTGTGGAAGCAATTGATAATTCATCAGAAAATAAATACATCAAATCTGCAATACTGAATGGTGAAAATTACGAGTTTTCATTTATCAATCATAAAGATATTATAAACGGAGGGAGCTTGGTTTTTGAAATGACAGATAAGCAAACAAACTGGGGGACAGCGGATAAAAATATTCCTAAGACTTCCATTGATGAGCACTTAATTGTTGCTGCTCCATTTATTGCAAAAGGAAAGATCGCATTTAAAGGAAGTACAGAAATCACATTAGGAAACGCAGATAAAGAAGCAACTATTTTTTATACTTTAGGTGATGAATTTCAGCTATATAACGAACCTTTCAAAATTTCAGAAAAAGGAATCCTAAAAGTATATGCTGAAAAGGAAGGTTTAAAAAGTAAAACCATCACAACCGATTTTTATAAGATTAACCCGGATATCAAAATTAATTTAAAAAGTGAATATGCAAATCAATACAATGCAGGTGGAGATGATGCTTTAATTGATGGAATTGTTGGAGCTGAAGATTTTAGAACAGGAACTTGGCAAGGCTATTTTGATGCAGATTTAGTTGCGGTAGTAGATTTAGGAAAGGTTGATAATAAAGAAGGAAAAATCACTGTTAATTTTTTAGAGGATCAACGTTCTTGGATATTCCTTCCTATTGAAGTTGATTGTTTGGTTTCTTCTGATGGAAAGAGCTTTAGATCTTTGGGGAAATATAATGATCTAAATACAAAAGAAAAAGAAGATGTTTCTGTTCAAAATTATGTTTTTAAATATCCACCAAGGTTTAAAGTTAGATACATTAAAGTTATCGCAAAGAAATTAGGTATTCTCCCAAAATGGCATTTAGGTTACAAACATGATGGTAGAAGTTGGTTGTTTGTTGATGAAATTCAAATAAAATAAACGCACTTTTGTATATATAAAATAGTTAAACATGAGTCATTCTAACGGAAAAGAAATCTAAAGAAAATGCAGATGTTTCTATATTAACAATTAATGGAAATGTGATTGATAGAAATTATATATTGCATAAAGAAATTACCACTGGAGGAAAGTGTGTGCTTACAATGTCTAATCAACCCAAAGAATAAGAAATATGAAAAGAAGAAACTTCATTAAAAAAGCATCCGTTACAGGTTTAGGTTTGGTTGCTGTTTCATCGGCCTTTACTAGTTGTGATGAAACATCAGAAAAAAAAGAAGCATCCGTAGCAATGTCAAAACCCATCAGACCATTAGTAATTGCAACTTGGGATACGCCTTTGGCAGTTGAAACAGCTGCAAAAATATTGCAAAATGGAGGTTCGGCATTAGATGCGGTAGAACAGGGTTGTAGAATTGAAGAAGCAAACGAAAAAGGCCAATCTGTGGGTAAAGGAGGGTTGCCCGATAGAGATGGAGACGTAACCTTAGACGCCTGTATCATGAATGGTAAAGGTGATTATGGAGCCGTTTTAGGGGTTAAAAATATTATGCACGTAATTTCTGTAGCAAGAAAAGTAATGGAAGACACGCCTCATGTAATGTTAGTGGCAGAGGGAGCAGAACAATTCGCAGTATCAAAAGGTTTTAAAAGAGAAAATTTACTAACAGAAGCTTCAAAAAAAGCTTGGGAAGCATGGAAAGTAAAAGCAGAATACAAACCTATTATCAATATAGAAAATCACGACACGATTGGTATGTTGGCGATTGATGAAAATGGAAATATTTCTGGTGCTTGTACTACAAGTGGATTGGCCTATAAAATGCCAGGTAGAGTAGGAGATTCCCCAATTATTGGTGGTGGTTTATTTATAGACAATGAGGTTGGTGGCGCATCTGCAACTGGTTTAGGAGAAGAGGTTTTAAAAACGGTGGGTAGTTTTTTAATCGTAGAATTAATGCGACAAGGTAAATCTCCGCAAGAAGCCTGTGAAATGGCAATTGGTAGAATTGTAAACAAACCAGGTAAAGATTTTAAAAACTTCCAAGTGGGTTATATTGCTTTGAATAAACAAGGAGATATTGGAGCATATTCAATTCATGAATGGTTTAGTTCTGTCTCTTATACACATCTGACGCTGCCGACGAATAGAGAGGTGTAGA
>OJEF01000755.1_pt1 | contig 10634 bp, 14 predicted proteins | sample 1593041 | NCBI WGS metagenome assembly OJEF01 (sample SAMN05416790, study PRJEB24817) | seawater metagenome | isolation source: Sea water | place: Canada:Atlantic | collected 2013-11
AGATAGTGATAAAGAACTCTTAGAACAAATTAAACAACTATTAATAAATGAGTAGCACAAAAGTAAACACAAGTTACGGTGTAAGACCTGATAAACATAGTACGGATTCAATAAGTAAGTTACAACCTGAAAAAGGTGTTATAGTATTCGACACGAATGAAAAAGTAAACAAGTTCTGGAATGGAACTGAATGGGTTAGTATAGACGGAAATAGTGGTCAATCAGGTTACTCTCACACAGGAGCATTTTCAGGTAAACCATTGTCAAACAATTACGTATGGGAAGCTGGTAATGGTATTAACTACACTCAAGCAGATGTAAACTCAGGCATATACAAAGTATTCTCCTTAGATAGAGATGTACACGACGCTGTTGATAATCCTTATTGGAGTGTCCCAACTCCATCAGGTAATACAGGTATAGGTTTATTTCAAGGAGCTAACCTACCATCAGGTATAGACACTTTAATTGACTTTGACTTTGACTTTGATTCAGTCTACGGAGCTGGTGGTTCTACAGGATTTGAAGGAAGCACAGGTCGTATAGATTTATCCGACTGTGTATATGGAGACCAATTAAGAGTTCGTTTCGACTTTAACGTAATTCCTCAAATTGCAAACACAACTATAGAGCCTGCTTTATGGTATTCTAATAGAAACGACAATGATGATATTACATTTACATTCCCTTTAACTACATCTCCTGTATTTTATGGTGGTGGAACTGTAGGTAATACATATTTGAATAGGGTAGAAATATCTGCTTGGATAACTTCTAATGAAGATGTTAATGCTTTAACGCTTCCTGCGATAAAAGCTGACAACCCAGTGATAATTCAACCTTTAGGAATTTTAATAACTATTTTAAGATAATAATATGGCAATAAGAATTGTAAGAAATGAACAAGGAAACTGTATAAACTTCTATGGTAGTTCAAACCCTACATACTGGAATGCTTGTTTAAGTGGAGAGGTTGACTCAACAGACTCTAATACAGTAAATGTAGTAAACGACATTATTACATCTCAGACTGGAACAACTCAATATGAGTTTTATAGAGTGCCTTACACTGAATTTGTTGACTCTGAAGGAAATGGATTTGCAGACGCACAAGCTACGGCAGATTATATAACAGAAAAAGCTAACGTTGTAGGACTTGGTGGTGGAGGTACTGACCTAACAAGTGTGTCTGTATGTTTCAAACTAGATGATACAAGTACTTCTATAATGTTAGATAACGGATATAGTTATGGTGTAAACACAATTAAAGCTACAAATATAGGAGATGGACTAATAACCATACAGTCTGAATTAGGTAGTATAATTCACTTTACAAAACTAGACCATACAAACGTATGTGATGGAGAAGGTAACAATGTACCTGGTGGTTTAAATGATGTGATAAACACATTAAACGAATTATTTACAGTTGGTGCTTTTGAAAGCGTAGTAATTGCAGACCCTTACTCTACTATGATAGCTGATGTAAGTGGAGAAGATACGTCTTTAACTTATATAGGTAATGGTATTGATGTTATTGGCGATGATGTTTATGGCTCAACAAGTAGCAACTCGCAGAATGGTTTACTAACAACTGAAACTATTAATCAAGCTGGTGAATACTTTACCTTTGATATTAGAGTAGAGGGTACTATTGGATTTGGTTTAGTACATACACAAGACAGTTACGATGATGGATATTGGAGTGGGTATCAGCCTTATGCCGACCCTACAAGATTTGGTATTGATAATTCAGCACATTATGGATTTCAGTTTAGTCATTGGTTTCATCCAACACCTAATGGCTCGTGGACTAACTACGGAGCAAACACATCTTACAGTATGCGAAGTGGTTGGAGTAACTTTAACGGAACTGATGAGCAAAATGATTGGTTAGCTGGTAATCCTATAAAGGTAAGAGTTGGTATTGATGAAAATGGTTACATATCAATTGATACTTTAAGAGATGGTGTAACTTGGGTAGCACATTCAAGGACGTCTTATCCAATTGTACAAGGTTCTGAATTTAGATTAGGAATAAAAACTAATCACACAGGCGCAAGGGTTTACAGTTTGCCAAAGGTTCATTTATTGGAAGAGGCTGCACCTACAATGTATTTTAGATATATTGAAAGTCCAGATGGTGTATTTCATTATCCTTTATTTACAACAGAAGAAGAGGCTAAGTATTATGACGAAATACACAATGGTTTAACTGCTGGAAGTGGCTCAAGTCATACACATACATACGCAGACGACCCTACAAATACAACTTGGTATATGCCAGAGGCATCTCACGATGCAAATGAATATCAACATAGTTCAGCACCTAATGGAACAGAAACTTTTAATGGTAATACTATTAATTGGACAGAAATAACATCTTTAACAAATGCAGACTTAACACCAACTGCTTATAGTGGTTCAGATATAACACAACAAGAGGGTACAAATGTAAACATACAAGTAACACCACAAGGTGCATCTTGGTCAACAAGTGTTTCTATTACACCAAGTGGAAGTGGATTAGTTTATGATAATTACTCTGTTATTCAAGGTACATTGGCTGATGTAGGTTCAGATACAACGTACACTATTACAGTAACAAGGGCTAACTCTTACGGTAGTTCTGTAGGAAGTATGACTGTAACTGCAACTGATGTAGCGCCTCCAACAACTAATTTAACACCTTGGACTAAGGCACTAGATTTTAGTGGAAGCAATGAACACTTGAAGCAAGTATCTCAAAGTACTTTTATAAACGCCTTAAGAATGGGAGGTAAATCTGTTCAAGTTCCTGTTAATGCTGATAGTACTAAGACTACTAATGACTCAAATGCTACTCCTTGGGCTACTGCTATTGTATTTAAAGCAGACAGACACAGCAGTAACCAACATATATGGAATAGTGGTGAGGGAGCTAGTACTAATAATGACAATATATACCTAAGATTAACTGCAGCAGGTAGTCTAATGTTTGGGTGGGGAAGAGAAGGAGTAGGTTATAACGAATGTAGAATAGCAAACCAAAATATTTCATCATCTAATTGGTATGGTGTTTATATAGCACATAAAGGTTATAGGGCTTCTGCAGCTGCTGCTACAGCAAGTAATTTATCTTTAGGTTTTGATATTAGATTAATGTCGTCTGCTGATTCATTTAATGCTGTAGGTGCTAACTTGTCAACATCAAGTAATTGGACTTCTACTGGAGTAAGAATGGACAGAGCTGTTACAGGTGACTTCACTATTGCAGGTAGAGGTTCTAACAGAACCTTTCACGGACAAGTTGCAAGCATGGTTATAACTACACTTAGGTCAAACTTTGCTATGCCTACTGATGCTGAGATTAAGCTGATGATTACCGACCCTAAGAAGTGGGAAGATGATTACAGAGTAGGTGAATTTGTAAGATGGACTTACTCAACTTCAATTACCACGTATAACCCTAGTAATTACACTTATGGCTACGGTCCTGTGCAGATTTGGCTAATGGGTGATGGAACGTCTGATTCTTATGCTAATGGAATAAGAAATGAAGTATATCCATCTGACCAAAATTACACTAAAGGACAATTAAATAGTATGGTATCTAATGATATTGTAACTGTAAATATAAATGGATTAACCTAATGGCAGAAAGAGCAAAATATTGTAAATGTCTAAATACTTATACTATAAAAAAGTGTAAAAAAAAGAAGTGTAAATCTCATCCAATATGGAAACAAGGGATAGGTAATATAGGTGGTAAATCATCTTAATTTCAAACAAGTGTTTTTTAAATAGTTATAATAATATAAAATCGTAAACAATGAGTAAACCCAATGAAACGCTTAACAGTATAAAAGAATTGTTAGGCTTGTCTACACCAAAAGAAGTTGTAGAAGAAGTTGCTTTAGCTGATGAAGCTGTTGAAGAAGTAAAGGAAGAATCTAAGCAAGAGATGGTTCAACCTAATTACGTTACTGAACAACAATTATCAGATGTAAAGAACGAATTATTCTTAATGATTCAAGCATTACTTGAAGAAAATAAGAAACAAGTAAAAGAAGTTCCACAAGAATTAGCTAAAGAAGTTAAGGAAGAAGTAAAAGTGGAATTAGAAGAAGTAAGTGAAATAGTACACTCTCCTGAAAACGAAGTAGAAAAGAAACAAGTTATGTTTTCTAAGTCTGTGGTTAATATGACACCACAAGAGAGAATTTATGCAATGTTAAACAATAAATAATAAATAATAAAAATGGCAACAAGTACAAGTATAACAACAAGCTATGCAGGTGAATATAAAAATCAAATTATATCTTCTGCATTATTAGCAGGAAACACTCTTGCACAAGACGCAATCACTTTTAAACCTAATATTGTAGGTAGAGAGGTTGTAAGACGATTAGAAACTGATGGATTATTAAAAGGTGCAACCTGTGATTTTACAGATACTTCTACTATCACTTCTACAGAAAGATACATCGACCCTAAAGAGTTTCAAGTAAACTTAGAGTTATGTAAGACTGATTGGTTTAACGATTGGAATGGATATCAAATGGGTGCTTCTGCTTTCAGAAATATGCCATCTACTATCCAAGAGTATATCGTACAATATGTAGCTGCTAAAGTAGCACAGTCTAACGAGAATCTTATTTGGACAGGTGTTGATGGTGCTGATGCTTACGATGGTTTTGCAACTTTATTAGCTGCTGATGCTGATTTACCATCTGCTAACGAAGTAACAGGAACTACTGTAACTGCTTCAAATGTAATTGATGAGATTGGTAAAGTATATGCTGCTATCCCTAAAGCTATCTTTGGTTCTCCTGAATTATGCTTATATGTTTCACAAGACGTTTACAAGGCTTATTCTATCGCTTTAGGTGGTTTTGCTTCTAACGGACAAGGTGCTGCTGGTATCAATGTAGCAGGTTTAAATCAAGCATTCGCAGGATTACAATTTGCAGGATTAAGAATATTTGTAGCTAACGGATTACCTGCTTCTACAATGGTTGCTGCTGAGAAGTCTAACTTATGGTTTGGAACTTCTATCGCATCTGATTGGAACGAAGTAAGATTGTTAGATATGGCTGACTTAGATGGTTCTAAGAATGTTCGTGTAATTATGAGATTCTTAGCAAGTGTTCAGTATGGTATCGTTGAGGAAATCGTTACTTACGGAATTGTGAATAACGCTAACTAAGATTAGTGTTTAAGATAATGTGAGGGTAGGTGGATAAAGTCTATCTACCCTTTTTTAATAACAATAAAATAATAAATAAATGAATTGCGATATTAGTAGAGGGCGTTTGGAAGAATGTGCTGAATCAGTTGGAGGTATCAATGCTGTTTACTTTGTAAACCACGATGACTTAGGTGCTGCTACCTATGATGTTACAGATACAGATGTTATAACAACTTTTGCAACATCAGGAAACGCTTACAAGTTTGATGTAAGAGGTGCTTCGACATACACAGAAACACCTACCAAGAGTAGAGAAAACGGAACTACATTCTTTGAACAAGTTTTAGAATTACAGTTACCTAAGTTAACTAAAGAGGACCACAAGACAGTAAAGTTATTAGCTTATGGTAGTCCACATATTTTAATCGAGGACAATAACGGAAACGTATTTGTAGCAGGTTTAGAATATGGTTTAGATGTATCAGGTGGCTCAATAGTTACAGGTGGTGCTATGGGAGATATGAGTGGTTATACACTATCTTTTACAGGGCAAGAAAAAGTACTTGCTAACTTTATAGTAGATGGAGGTGCAAGTGTTCTTGAATCTATTGAAGATACAGGACTTACAGTTGTTGTAGGTTTATAATAGTTAAATACACTATAACTAAAGCACTATCGTAATTGGTAGTGCTTTTTTATTTAAAACAAATAACTACATTTTTGTTATATAAGTATGTTAATAATGTTACCTAATAATTCCGTACAAACTATCAGCTTTATGCCAAGATTTGAGGTAAAGACTGGTAACATTGAAGTTAAGGTTCGTAAAGATGGTTATGGGCAAGAAGAATTTGTTAGTGGTTTTGCTGTTACACAAGATTACAGTTCAAGAGTAATATCTGATGGTGGTACTACTGAATCTTTAAATTGTATAAACAATGATTCTTTTATTATTGGTTTTTCTAATGAAAGTTATTATTCTGACTTAGACGTTAGTTTTGATTTCTTAACAGAGGGAGATACTTACTATTTAGAAATGTATCATAACGATAACTTATGGTATAGAGATAAGATATATGTTACTTCACAAACTGATTTTAAAGTGAAGCATAAACAATCTTTAAACAACTACGACCAATATAACGAACTTGACGATAACACATACATTATAAGAAATTAATTATGTCTGATAAAGAAAAAATACAAAGTGGGTTTAGAGTTGTAAACTTATCATCTTATGAGATGCCTACAGTAAAAGAGGTTTACAATAAAGATTACATTTGCTTTGGAGAAGATAATGCTTACTTTGATAGATTAGTAGAATTATCTATGGTATCAGCTACTAACGCAAGATGTGTTAATGGTATATCTGATATGATATATGGTAGAGGGTTAGAATCATTAAACTCAGATAAGTTTCCTAAAGACTACGTTAGATTTAAGAAGTTACTTAAACCTAATGACATTAAGAATATAACAAAAGATTACTATACTTTAGCACAAGCAGCAGTACAGATAACATATAATAGGACTAAGACAGAGATATTAAAAGTATCTCACTTTCCTATGGTAACACTTAGAGCAAGTAAAGCTATTAAAGGTGTTATTAAGTCTTGGCATTACCACCCTGATTGGGAGAATAAAAAGCCAAATGATAAGACTAAGATTATACCAAGTTTCGGTTGTGGTAATAAAGGTCAATTAAACGAACTTTACATAATCAAACCTTACAGTCCTAAATTCTATTACTATGCACCTGCGTTTTATAACGGTTGTTTACAGTATGCTGAATTAGAGGGAGAAGTATCAGAATATCATATTTCTAATATACAAAATGGTTTAGCACCAAGTCTGTTTTTACAGTTTAACAATGGAGTGCCTGATGAGTCTACACAAGTTAATATAGAGAACAAAGTTAACGATAAGTTTAGTGGTAGTTCTAATGCAGGTAAAGCTATGATAGCTTTTAATGATTCACAAGAAACTGCTGCAACTATTGAGGCTATACATTTACCTGATGCTCACGCACAATATCAGTTCTTATCTGATGAAGCAAGAGAAAAGATAATGTTAGGACATGGTATTGTATCTCCTATCTTATTAGGTATTAAAGATAATACTGGATTTGGTAACAATGCAGAAGAATTAAGAACTGCATCTGTACTAATGGATAATGTTATTATTAGACCAAGACAAGATGAGTTGATTGGTGCTTTTAAAGAAATATTAGAGTTTAACAACATACACCAAGATTTATACTTTACAACTTTACAACCTATTGAGTTTACTCAGTTAGATAATATCTCTACTAAGATTAAGAGAGAAGAAGAAACAGGTGAGAAGTTGTCAAGTGATAAAGAAGTAGATGATTTTTCTGAAGAAGATGGTGATGATATGTTAGAGCAATTAGAAGAACTTGGAGAGGTTTTAAGCGATGATTGGGAGTTAATTCATAGTGAAGTATACCAAGAGGGTAAAGATGTCCTTAAAATGGCTGAAATCAAGTATAAAGATACAAAGTCAAGTGAAGATAACGACATATACAAAGTAAGGTATAGTTATGCACCAGTAAGAAAGAGTCCTAACAGTAGAGATTTCTGTAAGAAAATGGAAGCACTTACTCAAAGGAAAGTAGTATTTAGAAAGGAAGATATTAATATGATGTCTTTTAGAGGTGTAAACAAGAAGTTGGGGCATAAAGGTAGAAACTATAGCTTACTGAAATACAAAGGTGGTAAGAACTGTCATCATTATTGGGAAGTACAAGTGTATAGAAAGAGTAATGGTAATAAAGTAAACCCTGAAAAGGCTTATGAAAAAGGTTTAGGGCAACCTAACAATCCAAGTGAGATGCCAATAAGACCTATAGATATGCCTAATAGAGGTGGTATATTAAGTAAAATTAGAAAAGGTTTAGGATATGAGTAAAGCATTATTTATAACAGTAAAAGACTTAAAAGACAACTCTATAATATCAGGTAATACTGATGGGGATAAGTTAATACATTATATTGAAGTAGCACAAGACATTCATATACAACAGTATTTAGGTGGTAGACTTTACGATAAGTTTCAAGAGATTATACTGAATGATGATATTAATACACCTGCTTATAGTGATTACAAGTACCTAAGAGATAGTTATATCAAACCTATGTTAATATGGTTCTCACAAGTAGAGTATTTACCATTTTGTATGTTTAGAATTAACAATGGTGGTTTATCTAAGCATAGGGGAGAGAGTGATGATTTTGTGGACTATGGCGATATAGATAGAATGGAATCTAAAGCAAGAGCAAGAGCAGAGTTTTATACTGCAAGGTATATGGATTACATCTGCAACAACTCTAATAAATTCCCTGAGTACAATCAGAACAGTAATGGAGATATGTACCCTGATAAAGATAACAGTAACTTTTCAAGCATCGTATTATAATGAGAAGCAAAAGAGGTGAGTATAAGCAAAAGGAAAAGCATATTGAAAAGCTAAATAAGTTTTTTAAGACTTTGGTTAAGAAAGAGCAAAAGGAACAAGATGGCAAATAATATTAATTTCGGTAAAATATACGAAACAACTTGGTGGGGTGTTGGTGTTACAACCAATACAATAAGTTGGGGTAAAATATACGAAGATTTAGCTGATGGTGCAACTGCAATAACACAGTATTATGAGGATAGAGTGTTGGCAGATGGTGGAATTGTTGAAGCTATTAATTGTGTAAATGATGCAAGTTGGAATACAGACGATAAAAACTGGGCATATTTAGTAAGAGTAACAAATGATAATGGAGTTGTAGAGGCTTTTGATTGTATAAACATAATATAAAATAGATAAAAATGAGTACACCAAGTATAGCATTAATACCAAGTGGTTATAAAGAGGGTAAAGTATATAGCCAACTACCAATAAATGGTGATGGAGATTTAGACTTTGCAAGAACAGGCACAAGTGGAGTGCCAAACGCAACAAGAGTAAATGAGCAAGGAGTAATTGAAGATGTAAACGCAGACGTGCCAAGATTAGATTATTCTGATGGTGGTTGCCCTGTTTTATTATTAGAGTCACAGTCTACTAATGAATTTACATATTCTAATGATTTTACCCAATCAGATTGGGAAAAGCAAGCTCAAGGCTTAGGAACTATACCAATAGTAACAGCGAATTATGCAATTAGTCCTGACGGTACACAAAACGCAAGTAGAATTCAATTTGATGCCTCAACGAGTGGAATTAGTACTGATAGGTCAAGAATTAAGTTTATTACTACACTAACTGATGGCGAAGATTATACACAAAGTTTTTACCTAAAGTCAACTGACGGAACTAACCAAAAGATTATTTTTTTGATGGATAACAGTCAAGGTACTGTTATTACTGTTACAAGTGAATGGCAAAGATTTGAATTTACAAGAACTCAAGTTGGAACATCAGCTACTTATGGATTAGATTTAAGGAGTGCAACTGCAAGCACAAGTGATATATTAGTTTATCAAGGTCAATTGGAATTAGGAACTGTTGCAAGTTCTCCTATTGAAACCAATGGTGCAATAGCAACAAGACCAGCAGACGTTGCAACATTAGACACAACAGGATTAAATTTAACAACTATAACTGAAACTTTTTCAGACAATAGTACAAATGTTATTACACCAGTACCAACAACTTACACAGTATCACAAGGAAGAATTAAAGAAATAACAGGAGAATAATGAAAATAGGAAAATATGAGTTTGACAGTTTAGAACAAGCAAATTCAAAGATTAATGCATTAGGTGAAGAACATAATCACACTATTGTAAAATTAGGAAATATTGTATTAGAGCAAGGCGAATATGATGGGGAGGGTAATGTTGTAGTTGAGCCTGTTTACTCTACTAAATATAGTGTTGATGTTATGTGGATAGGTATAGAAAGTCATCCTTATGGCTGGGCAACAAAGTCTATTGATATAGATAGTGAGGGTGTACACGGATTTGCTGGTGTTTGTTATCAAGAAAATAAAATGTAATGTCTTTAAAAAAATTAATACAAGATTTACCTTTAGACAAAAAAGAACATATTATAGTAGGTGTCGTTTATTCGGCACTTATTCCTTTATTAGGTTTATTTTTTGGCAACATAGGTGGATTATTAGGTTTTCTAATAGGTACAGGGTTAAACCTATGGAAAGAGATTTGGAACGATAAAATAAGTAAAAGAGGTAATGCTGAGGTATTAGATTTTATTGCAACTGAGCTACCTTTAATTATAACATTTATAGCTTTATGGATGGGTTAGAATTTATAAAAGATAGCTTCGGACAAATGAATGGCTTTCTTACTTTTATGTTTTTAGTTATTCTTTTAGGTGTTTATCTAATGATTAAATTTAAAGATATACTAAAAGAAATCTATCATAACAAGCAAGACAATAGAGACTGTCTCTTATACACATCTCCGAGCCCACGAGACGCTACGCTATCTC
>OJEF01000756.1_pt1 | contig 10632 bp, 6 predicted proteins | sample 1593041 | NCBI WGS metagenome assembly OJEF01 (sample SAMN05416790, study PRJEB24817) | seawater metagenome | isolation source: Sea water | place: Canada:Atlantic | collected 2013-11
TAGCGTAGCGTCTCGTGGGCTCGGAGATGTGTATAAGAGACAGATAGTATATAGTCCCGGATAATTAATTTGTCCGCCAACATAAACAAATTCCTTTTTATTGAAATTTGGATTAACTCTCACAGTAATGTGATCGTAAGGATTTAATATAATATTATTTTTATTTTCTAAATCATCAAACTCTTTAGATAAATCAACTACGATTAATTGTGATGTTTTAAAATCATCAACATTCTTATCATCTAATTTTCTAGAAATTTCGACTCTTGTTCCTGTCGCAATTTTATTAAAACCTCTAGCCTTTAAGATTAAATCTTTTAATTTCATGCCTTTTGAATAAGCGTAAATTCCAGGTTCATTGACGGCACCAGCAACTTCAACATAATCATATTCCTTAATTTCATTTTTTGATAAAACAGTAAGTACATCTTCTTTTTGAAGCAAAATATCTTGTTCTTTTCCTGATAAAATATCCCTTAAACTAAAGCTTATAGAACTGGTGGACAAATCCTTATTTGTTCTAATAATATTTGCTGATGTTGTTAAGGCATCTTGTTTTAATCCTTCAGACTTTTCTATTAAACCTTTTACTCCCATACCTTTTGTTATTGCATAAACACCCGGTCTGTAAACAGCTCCATTTACAATGACACGGTTTTTATAGCGATCTAATACTTCATCTACTTGAAAAATATCCCCAACTTGTGGAGTAAATATTTCAAATTGATCTTTATTGATATCTGCCACAATATGTTCCCCGTCAGATATACGTTTTACTTTTATAGTTTTAGTATAGGCTTCTTCATTAAAGCCACTTGCATAGTTTAACAAGTCTTGTAAACTTTCATTTTTAAGCAATTCAAAACGACCTTTTATTTTAACAGCACCCTTTAAAGTGACACGGTTAGTATAGGGTTTTACCAAAATAAGATCATTGTTTTCTAGGGCTACATCCGCAGAAGCGTCACCCGCAGTTAAATATTTATAAATATCAACTTTACTTATAAGTTTATTGTTTCGGTAAACTTTAATATCTCTTAAAGTGGCATTTTCTGTAATGCCTCCCGCAACATATAAGGCATTGTAAACGGTATTAAAAGCACTTAAAGTGTAGGAGCCTGGCACAGCTACTTCGCCTACAATATTTACTTTAATTGTCCGTGATTTTCCAACAGAAACGTTGACAAATGTATTTTTTATGTTCCCATTAATGCCTAAATATACTTTAGACAATCTACTTTCAATGCGTTTAGTCGCATTTTTAACTGTAAGACCAGAAAGATGAATTGGGCCAAAATTTTCTAAAATTATTGTTCCTTCTGGACTAATTTCTGTTTGATAATAAGCTTCAGATTGGCCATAAATGTCAATAAATAATTTATCTCCGGGGCCTAAAATATAACCAACAGGGGTCGGGATGTTTAAATTAGATTGAAATGTAAGTAAGCTATTTCCTTTAAAAACCTCAAAACCAAAGATATCACTTTTCTTTTTTTTTGGATATTCTCCCCCCTCATTATAATAGCTATCTAATTGTGAATTTTGAAGCGTCGTATTACCATAATTAGTATTTCGCAACCTTGATTCTTGATCTGGATCATTGCTGTTTTTTGATGCTCTTATTGTATCTACAGAGTTAAAACGCTTTTCAAGTGTCGCAATTTCTTCATTGGAAAGCCCTTGTGTTTCGGCTGCTTTTAAAATATCATTATAATTATATCCTTTTGAAGTAGCTTCTTGATATAACACTTGTAATTGTTCGTTAGTCATGTCAGTGTAATTTACCGACGACAAATCAAAACCTTTTTGAGCTTGGATACTTAACAATGAAAATAATGTGACTGTAATAATAACAATCGGTTGTTTAAATTTCAATAACATAGCTGATTAATTAATAAGCTAATATATGAAATTTAAACTGTTGTATTGTTAAAAATCTAGGTATGGATACAATATGATCATATGTTGATGTATGTATTTATTAAAAAAATAATAATAACTAGTACACTAGTGCCAGGACTGTATTCACTAAAACACAAAAAAAGTGTTTTAAAAAAAATTGCTATAAATTACAGACTTCGTTTAATTTAGGCATTTTTATTCTGCTTGTATAAACTAAAAAGTTACGATATATTTGATGAAAATAGTAATTTCAAGATTTTACTTACAAAATTGAATCAACTATGAAAGGAATTATCTTAGCCGGAGGCGATGGAACCCGTTTATATCCTCTAACAAAAGGGATCTCAAAGCAGTTATTACCCGTATATGACAAACCGATGATTTATTATCCGTTATCAGTACTGATGTTAGCAGGGATTCAGGATATTCTAATTATTTCCACTCCGAAAGATTTACCTAATTTCAAGAACCTATTTGGAGATGGCTCACAAATTGGTTTAAAATTATCGTACAAAGAACAGCCTAGTCCAGATGGTTTGGCACAAGCTTTTATAATTGGAGAAGACTTCATAGAAAATGATGATGTATGTTTAGTGTTAGGAGATAATATATTTTTTGGTTATGGTTTTTCAGAAATTTTACAAAATGCTAGAAAAAATGTATCAAAAGGAAAATCAACTATCTTTAGTTATTATGTAAATGATCCTGAAAGATATGGGGTTGCTGAATTTGATAATGCAGGAAATGTTACTTCCATACATGAAAAGCCTAAAAATCCAGCTTCTAATTATGCAGTGGTTGGATTGTACTTTTACACAAACGATGTTGTTCAAATTGCTAAAAAAGTAACACCTTCTCAAAGAGGAGAATTGGAAATCACATCTATAAATCAATCCTATTTACAACAACAGTGCTTAAAAGTAGAAATTTTAGGTAGAGGTTTTACTTGGTTAGACACAGGAACACACGATTCTTTGATGGAGGCAGGACAGTTTATCGAAACAATTGAAAAAAGACAAGGTTTAAAAGTAGCATGCTTAGAAGAAATCGCATACAAAATGAAATATATTGATGCTAATAAGCTTAGAATGTTAGCGGAACCGTTAAGAAAAAATGCATATGGACAATACCTTATTAATCTGATCAAATAAAATGAAGTTTTCAAAAGCAATCATACCAGGAATTGTAGTTATTGAACCTACTGTATTAAGTGATAAAAGAGGGTATTTTTTAGAAAGTTTTAATAAAAATGAATTTGAGAAAGCAATCGGTAAAGTCTCATTTGTTCAAGATAACGAATCGAGGTCATCAAAAGGAGTACTAAGAGGCTTACATTATCAAAAACCGCCATTTGCGCAAGCAAAATTAGTGCGTTGTATTGAAGGGGAAATTCTAGATATTGCAGTAGATATACGAAAAGACTCCCCCACCTATGGATTATATCATTCAGATGTTCTCTCCTCAGAAAACAAAAAACAACTCTTTATACCCAAAGGCTTTGCACATGGTTTTGTAGTATTGAGTGAGTATGCTGTTTTTGCATACAAAGTAGATAATACTTACGCGCCAGATTGCGAGGCCGGTATCCTATGGAATGATAAGGAATTAGGGGTCGAATGGGGAGTAAATGAAAAAGAAATATTCATTTCCGACAAAGATGATCAACTTCCTTTATTTTCTGAATTTAAATCACCTTTTAAGCTTCTACTATGAGGATACTAGTAACTGGTTCAAATGGTCAACTTGGTTCTGAAATTAGAGATCTAGTGTCTCTATATAAAACAACTGATTTTATATTTAGAGACTTACACGATTTAGATATTTGTGATTTTTATGCACTAGATAACTTTATCACAGAACAAAAGATAACTGGGGTGATTAACTGTGCAGCCTATACCGATGTAGACAAAGCTGAAGAAAGTGCGGAAATAGCAAAAAAAGTAAATTCAGAAGGCGTTTTAAATCTTGTAAATGCTCTAAAATCAGTAAACGGAAAGCTAATCCATATTTCTACGGATTATGTGTTTAATGGAAAGAATTCACAACCGTATAATGAGTTGGACCCAGTTAACCCTATTGGAGTTTATGGTGAGAGTAAAAGAGATGGCGAACTTGCCGTTATAAACAGTTGCATCGATGGTATTGTGATTCGCACCTCTTGGCTTTACTCTTCTTATGGAGATAATTTCGTTAAAAAAATACTTCACTTAGGATTAGAAAAAAAGGAATTGAGTGTGGTTTTTGATCAACTAGGTACACCTACTTATGCTAGAGACTTAGCGAAAACCTGTTTAAAGATTATTTGTGAAAATAATCTAAATAAAATAAGTGAAAAGAGACTAATCTATCACTATTCAAATGAAGGGATAGCCTCTTGGTTTGACTTTGCTACTGAAATTATAAAACTTGGAAAGATCGTTTGTAATGTAATCCCAGTTTTAACTAAAGAGTTTCCTACAAAGGCGAAAAGACCTCATTATTCTGTTTTGGATAAAACAAATATTAAAAATGATTTTAATATAGAAATTCCGTATTGGCGAGACAGTTTAAAAGACTGTATTTTAAAAATCTATAAAAACAAAGCCCAATGAAAAACATTCTTGTGACAGGTGGGGCTGGTTTTATTGGTTCTCATCTGGTAAGATTATTGGTAAATAAATACCCGGAATATCATATTATTAATATGGATGTTCTTTCGTATGCTGGGAACTTAAAAAATTTAAAGGACATCGAAAGCAAGAAAAACTACTCCTTTGTGAAGTGTGATATTTGTGATTTTGAAAAAGTAAAGCAGATTTTTAAAAAGCATAAAATAGATAGCGTAATTCACTTAGCAGCAGAATCTCACGTCGATCGTTCTATAATAGATCCTTTTTCTTTTGCACAGACAAATGTCATGGGAACACTGAGTTTATTGCAAGCAGCAAAAGAGTATTGGGACACTGACTTTAAAAATAAGTTGTTTTATCATGTCTCTACTGATGAAGTTTACGGTTCATTAGGAAAAGAAGGCTTTTTTACAGAAAAATCAGCCTATGACCCACATTCACCCTATTCAGCTTCTAAAGCTTCTTCAGATCATTTTGTAAGGGCTTTTTCGGATACCTATGGATTGCCTATTGTGATATCTAATTGCTCTAACAACTATGGCTCTTATCAATTTCCAGAAAAACTAATTCCGTTGTTTATTAATAATATTGTCAATAACAAACCCTTGCCAGTATATGGGAAAGGAGATAATGTTAGAGATTGGTTGTTTGTAAATGATCATGCGAGAGCTATAGATGTGATTTTTCACAAAGGAAAATTAGGGGATACCTATAATATTGGTGGATTGAATGAATGGAAAAACATAGACTTAATTAAGTTGTTGATTAGCACGGTAGATCGATTACTTGGAAGAGAAGAAGGCTCTTCTTCAAAATTAATCACCTATGTTGATGATAGAGCCGGACATGATTTACGTTACGCAATAGACTCCACAAAATTAAAGGATGAATTAGGCTGGGAACCTTCATTACAATTTGAAGAAGGAATAGAAAAAACAGTTGCTTGGTATCTAGATAATAAAGAATGGATAGAAAATATAACTTCTTGAGACTATAAAAAATATTTAAAAAAATGTATGGCTACTAAAACAAAAAATAAAATACTAGTAACGGGAGGCTTAGGTTATATTGGCTCCCACGTTGTTGTTGAGCTTCAAAATAATGGCTTTGGGGTGGTAATTATAGATGATTTATCAAATTCATCCCTAGATGTATTAGATCGTATTATTGGAATTACTGGCATTAAACCGGAGTTTGAGAAAATTGACTTAAAAGAAAAAAAGTCTGTTATTGATTTTTTTAATAGACACGATGATATTGATGGAGTAATTCATTTCGCAGCCTCGAAAGCGGTTGGGGAGAGTGTAGATAATCCATTAAAATATTATGAGAACAATATACACTCTTTGGTGTATTTATTGCAAGAAATAAATAAGTTAGCTTCTCAGAAACTTATTTTTAGTTCTTCTTGTACTGTTTATGGACAAGCAGATGAATTACCAATTACAGAACAAGCTCAAATTAAAGAACCTGAATCTCCGTATGGAAACACAAAAAAAATTGGAGAACAAATTATTAAAGATACTTGTACAGTTAATAGTTCTCTAAACACCATAGCATTGAGATATTTTAATCCTATTGGGGCACATAAATCTGCAAATATTGGGGAATTACCAATCGGAACTCCACAGAATTTAGTTCCCTTTGTAACACAAACAGGAATTGGGATTCGAGAAAAACTCTCTATTTTTGGGAATAATTATCCAACTCCAGACGGCACCTGTATTAGAGACTATATTCATGTAGTAGATCTAGCAAAAGCTCATGCGATTGCAATAGAAAGATTACTGAAAGAGAAAAATACGGAAAACTATGAAGTTTATAATATTGGGACAGGAAAAGGTTCTTCTGTATTAGAGGTTGTAAATACTTTTAAAGAAGTAACTGGAGTTAAGTTAAACTTCACTTTTGCTGAAAGACGAGCTGGAGATATCATATCAGCATATGCAGATACAACTAAAGCAAATACAGTTCTTGGTTGGAAATCAGAACTAACCTTGAAAGATGCTTTGCTTTCTGCTTGGGAATGGGAAAAGAAGATTCGTAGCTAATTTTAAAGCTAGATAAATAACTAAAACAACAACTAAGCATCGCCTTTAAGCTCGCTTATTAATTCAATTAAAGGCTTCTTAACCAATATGTAACCCACTGCCAATACAAAGCCTAGGAATATCCAAATAATCACAATCAGACTACGTTTGGGAGCTGAACGCGAGTTCGGCACAAAAACCTCATCAATCACAGAGAAAATCGGGGTGTCTTTGTTAAGTTTGATTTTATTGTTATTGTATTCACTTGCTAGAGTCATTAGTATGTTCTCCTGTAAGGTATACTCCGATTGTAGTTTTTCGAGCTCGGATAAAAACATAGCCGTTGAAATATTTTTGTTAGAATCTTTAAATTGAGCAACCTTATTTTGTAAGGTCTCAAACTCACTGCGTTTATCGTCGTACTGCTCTTTGGAGTAGTCTAAGCGCTCTTTTATTTTATTGGTTCTAAGCGCGATGATTCTTGACTGTAAGTTCTTAGTGACTAAGCTAACCAGTTGCGTGCTAATAAAGGCATCTTCATCAGTAGCAATCACTTTGATGTACCCTTCTTTATCGTTAAGTTCAATAGAGAATTTTTCTTGTAGACTTGTGATCATTCCAAAATCTTCAACGCTTATAAAATTATAAGCACTCAAAGCTGGATTTAACGAAGCATCTTCTGGACTGTCACTAGAAAATAACCCTATTGTATATTTTTTAATGAATCCGATTAAGTTAAAGCCACCTGCATCTTTCGAAAGGTAATCTTTGATTGTTAAGGTCTCCCCTTCCAAGTTAATTAGTTGTTCATTAAGTAAATTGATAGAAAATTCTTCAGAGTCTGCAATTTTAGAATACAATAGCGGAGAAAGATAGGAATCGCTGGAAGAACCCGCTGAATTCAGGTTAATTCCAACTAAGCCGGCCAAAGACCCCAGGCCTTTGGGTGCGGAGGACATTTGGTCATCAGACGTTTGTGGGACAAATGTAGTCTCGGAAGTATAAATAACAGGGCTTAATAGCGCAGCTATGCAACCAATTATAAAAAATGCAGCGACACTCTTTACCACTAACTTTCTTCCGTCCCACGCGGTCTTTATAAGAGCGATGATATCAATTGAATCTTCGTCGTGAGTCATGTCTGTAGGATTAATATCTGTCATAGTTTATAGTCTAGTTGCTAATAATACAGTTGTAAGAGTCGATGCTAATATTGTGAATACCTTGGAGAAATCGTCTAAAAACTTCCCTTCGTTATTCTTTTTCTCTTTTGTGTTCACTACGATTATTGAATTTGGAAATACTCTTGGATTTTTGAAAAAACTAATTTTCTTGGTTTGTCCATTGGGCAATACTAAATAAGATTTTGAAGCCTTCCTTGTCTTTCCTCCAGAGTTTCTTAAATAATTCTTAGCTCTAAGATTCTTCTCCCAAATAAAATTAGATGGATTTTGGACAGCCCCTGTCACTTGAACTTCTCCTTTGTTAGATGCGATAAATAGTTCATCTCCATTTACAAAAATTTTGTCAGAGGAACCTATATTCGATAAATCAAGAGCAATAATATTCCCATCTCTTTTTAAGTATGAAGCCTCTAAATTAGCATATTTAGTTAATCCATCACAAGCTTCTAAAATATCTGCAAGGCTAGAGTTCCTAAATTCTAACAGTACCGATTGCGGAAAGACTACTTCTCCACTAACCGAAACTCGTTCCGCTTCTATAAAACCTTCTAGTTTTTTGACAGAAATTATATCTTTGTGTTTTAAAACAAAGCCGTTTTCTGGACGGTCTTTAAGTCCTAGTAAATAGTCTTTATCCAGGATTACTTCAAACCTTTCAATGAGCCGTTCATTAACTGGGTCAATTTCTTGTCTGTTGACGGTCGCTGACGTTTGATTGGCACTAAATTCAAATCCTCCAGCTAATAAAATAACGTCTTCTACATACATGTTTCTCTCAAGTGGAAAAGAAGCATTTGTTGTGACATAACCAAAAATAGAAACCGTTTTATTGGTCACCTCTGTTACCGATTTTCCGTAAATCAGTACTTTATCTTTAGGTACTAATAAGACCGCTTTTAGAGCCTCAATATCGTTATAATCATACTTCAATGACGTATAGTCTCCGGTCTCTATATTATACCGCTTCAAATCAATACGGGAGCGCAATAAATTTGTTAAAAAATCAGTGTTGTCCACAGCGATCGAATCAATTTGAACTTCGAATTGATTTCGTATCTCTTGATTTTGAATTCTGGCAGAAAATATAAAGTCATACAAACTAAAGTTTTCTTTCCAAGCAATGGTTTGAGCCGTAACTCCATAACCCTCAATAGAAATTAATTTACCCCCTTCTACTTGTAAAATACTATATACGATAACACGATCGCGATCTTTAAGTTGTATTGCAACATCACCAGAAATAACATCTGATAAAACATAACTATTATAAGTTTCGATCCCATCCAAAATACTAACACTAACCACATCTACACGCTCAAGGTATACATCTGGCTGGATGCCTTTGGCGGCATCAAAGATCAATGATTTCAAGTCTGAATACCCTTGTAAAGAATAAACTCCAGGATCAAACACATGACCGCTGATTGAAACTACATTAGATTCAATATCTAGAATTTGGAAAAAAGTGATTGTATCGCCATCTACAAGATTGATCTTAGTATCATCTAAAGCCAATGTTAGCAAGGTTCTGTCTGAAATAATTTCAGATGTTCGATCTTTACTAGGAATAATACGGCTAATATTAATTTTATTAGTTTGGGTAGTTGGCGGTAAGCCACCTGCAATTTTGATTAAGCTGTTTAAGTCTTCTCCGGGCAGAGTTTCATAAATGGCTGGATTATACAACTCTCCACTTAGCTGAATACTATTTTTTCGAGCCCCGACAAATACGATATCATTATTAGTAAGCCTAATGTCTTGTCTAAGCTCTCCTTTTGTAATATAATCATATAGATCAATCGTTTTGTGTAACTTGTTATTCCTGTAGATTTTGATTTCTCTAAGTGACCCACTATACTTAACGCCGCCAGCAGCATACAAAGCAGACAAGGCAGATCCAGACGTGTTTAAAATGTGTGGCCCAGGAGAGTTAACTTGACCAAGAACAACAACTTTTACTGGTCTGAGCTGTGTTAGAGATACATCCAAAAAGGTACGTGCAGGTGAACTCATTAATCCAGAGAGGTATTTTCCTAAAAATAATTTTAAGCGTGACTTTAAGGTCTTAAAAGTCATACCAGATGCAAAAAACAAACCATATCCAGTGACGTTAATATTTCCATTTCTGTCAACGGTCACATTTTGTTCAAGGGAGTTATCACCATAGGTGATAATTCTCATTTCATCTCCAGGACTTATTAAGTAACCTTCATCTATGTTTCCTAATAAATACTCCTTGTTTAAGTACGGGTTATTTTTAAAAATAGTGTAACCAAAGTAAGTACTTGGGGCTTCATCTGTGTCTAACACAGGTTTTGGAACTTGATTTTTAACTGATATGTCATACACCAATGAATCAGCGCTGATTTTTAAATCCGATACATTCGGATCTTTATTAATACTATCACTTAAAGTTGCAACACCATCTGTAAAATTTGAATTTAAAATCTCATCGTAGTTAACCCCTTTTTGACGGGCTAGTGCGCGGGCTTGGCTTTCGCTAATTCCATTTTGTTGCAGGGCATTTTGAACTTGAGATTTGGTTTTTATATTTTGAGCTTTTGCAGTATTAAGCGCTTGATTAACCTCAGAACTGTTGGACTGTGAAAAGCCCAAAAAAGAAAAAAAGAAAAAAAGAAGAAATAGTCTCATAGATATAATTTTATTTAAAATTATAATGCATAAAAAACATGTTTATTTTGCACTATATTATACACAAAATTACAACCTTATTTAAAACCTACCAATTTAATAAGAAATAAAATAAAGGAATTCACGCGAGTAGGTCCTTAAAAAAGTGCTTAATTGATATATCCTAAAGTAACTAAAATTGTATTTAATTTTTTATCCATAACTATTTAAATGCTGTCTCTTATACACATCTCCGAGCCCACGAGACGCTACGCT
>OJEF01000759.1_pt1 | contig 10600 bp, 9 predicted proteins | sample 1593041 | NCBI WGS metagenome assembly OJEF01 (sample SAMN05416790, study PRJEB24817) | seawater metagenome | isolation source: Sea water | place: Canada:Atlantic | collected 2013-11
AGCGTCTCGTGGGCTCGGAGATGTGTATAAGAGACAGGTTGGAACACCGTTTGCAACTCGTGATAGCCATCTTGCCGGCGGCCGGTAATATGCAGGAACAGGTTCAGTTTGGCGGGAGCCAAGAATTGGGTGGATTGCGTAGTCATCAGTCTGTTTTTTCTATTTATTCTTCGGCAGGTTCATCGGTCAATGCGCCGGTGGTCCAATTAAGTCCAAAAAAGCGCAGACGTATACCGTTGCGCGGTCGTGTTAGCACCACATCGCGAGGAAGGCTAATTGGCCCGTATTGGCGCATATCGCTCAAGTTGATGGTCCAGTCAGCCTGTTCAATAGTAGTGAGTTGGTTTAGTTCGTTGAAGCTTAGCTGCGCTGTGGAAACTGGTGAGGGCAGACCCTTAATCCAATAGTTCAGCTGCGAGACGGGAAGTTCATAGCCCATTTGTTGAAGTATCAGTTGTTCCGGGCTACTTGCGCTTCTTGTCTCACCCCCGTTTTCGAGAGTAACGTAGCCGGGGCGGCCAACGATTAACGTGCGGCCCATATTGAGTGTTCCCCACAGTTGTATGCGGTAATCGACGTTCTGTTGCAGCCAATTGATGCGTGGCGTATGGGATTCGTTGTCGTAGCGAACATTAACGCGCCCGCGTAACTCCCAAGAATCCAATTCCTGCAGTTGGTCGCGCTGGCGTGCCCAGTCACTGTTTTCTTCGGCAGGAGGAGCTATGGCAGTGCAGGCACAAAGAAGCGCTGTCGCGAGCAGCAGGCCTGCGGTTGTTCGGCTCATCGCTCTAAATGAATAGCCTTGCTTGAGTCTGATATTCATTCTGCGACTTGCAGTCTTTCCATTGCTTCGGCTATGAGTGGGCTTTCAGGATCGGTTTCTAGCGCATCTTGCCAGACGCGCTTAGCTTCATCGAAACGTTCCAGTGCCCAAAGAACCTCGCCAAGGTGGGATGCCACCTCGTCGTCGGGGAAGGCAGCGAAGGCGCGGCGCATCTGCACCAGAGCTTCTTCATAGCGGCCAACTTTATACAGAGCCCAACCGAGACTGTCGATGATGGCGGGGTCCTCGGGAGAAATTGCAATGGCGCGTTCTACTAATTCCAGAGCCTCTTCATGGCGTGTGGTCTGGTCGGCAAGCATGTAGCCTAAATGGTTCAACGCGCGGGAATCTTCGGGCAGCATGTTAATGATCTGCATTAGATCGCGCTCGGACCCGTCTGGGTCGCTTTGTGAGTCGTAATATAAGACGCGCGCGAAAAGTAGGTCCGTCTCATTCGGGAATTTATTCAGAGCTGTGTTTAGAAGCTGTTCCGCGGCATCGGGATGCTCTTCCTGAATAAGCAGGGCAGACTCGATGGTTGTAAAGAACACCTCGAGTCGAGGCTGTCCGCGCGAGAGTTGGCTTAACCAGTTATGGGCATCATCGAGGCGTCCGCTTTGAATCGAGAGTCGCGTTGCTTGTTGCTGTGCCGCGACGAAATTATTCGTGCCGATACTCACTTGTCGAAAATGCTCAATCGACTTTTCTAGATTGTCCTGTTGCTGGTAGATGATCCCTAAGTTGTATTGACTCTCGTCTGCGCGCTGATCAACGCCTATCAACTTGGTGTAGGCAGCTATGGCACGATCGAAATTTTCTAGTTGTGTATTTAGTAGGGCAACGGAGTAGAGCGTTTCCCAATCTTGCGGGTCTTGTTCAACTAGAATCTGAAACTGTTCCTGAGCTTGTGCATATGCTTCATTTTGAACGAGTAGGCGTGCGTAGCTGAGACGCAGCGACTTGTCTGTTTCGAACGTTGCTACGCCAGTTCGCATCACACGAGTCGCACGCTCGGGGTCGTCCAAGCTCTGTAGTATCTGCGATTCGAGCATAACGATGTTTGGCGTGAGCTCAGTGTCGTCCTTAAGTTGTTTCAGCTCAGTGAGAGCCTCTTCGAAATCGCCATTCTGTGCTAGCAACTGCACCAACGTTAGATGGATGGAAGTCTGATCGTTGAATTCGCCTTTTAGGCGGCGCAGGTTTTCTATCAGCACCGATCTGTCCTGGGGATTGAGGCGGCCGGTACGAGACGAGAGGGCCGCAAAATCCATATTGCCACCAAGATCTAGCACTCTCGACATGTGGGAGATAGCTTGTTCGAAGGCGCCGCTCTCAAGAAACTGTATGCTGAGTAAAAGCTGTGGCTGTGGATTTGTCGGTTCTAGCTGAGCCCACAGCAAACCGAGCTGCAACAGGGCATTGGTGTCGCCATTGACCGAGGCGAACTGAACGGCTCGCTGGATTATGGTGAGATCTCTGGTAGACATGGCCAGCTCGAAATAGCTCTCTCCAGCTTCGACCACTTGGCCGCGCTGAGCGCTCAGTTCGCTGACGATGGCCTCATACAGCTGATCTTCGGTAAAGCTGCCGTACTCGATTTCGGGTGTGGGGTCCGCTACTACCAGTGCGGGCATGGCGGCGGGAGTGGTTTCAGCGTTCTGCGTTGCTGGCGTGGATACGGCACATCCGACGAGGCTGGCGCAGGCTAACGCAAATACTAAGTTATTGATTTGTTTCATATTTTAAAATCTTGGTTCGCTAGGGCAGTGTATTTACTTAATTGGTTATTGTATCAGCTACTCTGGCCGTCATCAGTCTAGTTTTTATCCAGATCAGGCGATCAGTCTCTAATGGGAACTGGAGTGGATATTTAGTAACATAGCGTCCCCTTTATATTGGCAAATTAATCCGCGGCGATTGTCGCGATTTCACCACGGTCCGCTTGAACGGTTATTTCATGGCATTGGTACTAGTAGGTATAAACCACAACACGGCGAATATCGAATTGCGCGAGAAGGTGGCTTTCCCTCCGGAGATCGTGGAGTCAGCTCTTGCCGAAATTTATGCCTTGCCGCCGATTCGAGAAGTGGTGATCGTCTCGACCTGCAATCGTACAGAGATCTATTTGGATTTTATCGAAGGTGACTCAGAGGCGCCGGCCAGCGATGAGCTTGCTCAGAATCGTCAATTGGCAGATCGGCAAGCAGAAGTCGTGTCCTGGTTATCGAAATTTCATGACTTAGAAGCGAGTGAGCTAGAACAATGTAGCTACTCCTTTGCGAGTGAAGATGTAGTTCGGCATCTAATGAAGGTCTCCTGTGGGTTGGATTCCATGGTGTTGGGTGAGCCGCAGATACTAGGTCAAATTAAATCGGCTTATGCGGTGTCAAAAGATCAAAAAGTTGTCGAACAGTCCTTGGGCCGTGCTTTCGAGGAGGCATTTTCGATAGCGAAGCAGGTGCGCACCGATACTGCTATCGGTGAGAATCCAGTTTCGGTTGCCTACGCGGCGGTGACATTGGCGGAGCGCATTTTCTCAGATTTACCTAGTCTCAGCGTGCTGCTTATCGGTGCTGGGCGTACGATTGAGTTAGTTGTTAAGCATCTTGTAGAGAAAGGTGTGAGTGAGATAGTGGTAGCAAACAGAACGCTAGACAATGCATTGGAGATTGCTAACCGCTTCGATGCGCACGGCGTATTGCTTTCCGATATCCCCGAGCAGTTAATTGCGGCTGACATCGTTGTCTCATCGACGAACAGCCAATTACCTTTGTTAGGAAAGGGCGCAGTCGAGCGAGCACTGAAACAGCGCAAGCACAAACCTATGTTATTGATAGATCTCGCCGTGCCACGTGATATCGAAGCGGAGGTCTCCCAGATCGCCGATGCCTACTTATATAGTATCGATGACATCAGCGATGTAATCGAAGACAGCGTGAATAGTCGCGCCGATGCCGCGGCGCAAGCTGAGTCGATTATCGAACGTGGTGTGAAAGACTATCGCAAGGGCCTGCGATCATTGAATGCGGTTAGCACGCTGCGCGCATTTCGTGATAAGGCTGATGCGATTCGCGAAGGAGAATTAGAGCGAGCGTTGAAGGCGCTTGAGAAGGGCGAGTCGGCCGATGTAGTGCTCAGTGGTCTTGCTAGATCGCTTACACAGAAACTTATCCATTCCCCTAGTGTGCAAATGAAAAAGGCTAGTGCGGCAGGGCGTGATGAGTTATTGGAATTAACCGCGGAGCTCTTTGAGCTAAGCTCAGAATCTAAACCGAGTGCCGGTGAAGAAACGGACAAAAAGAAGTAAGCCATGAAAGACTCGATACGAAATAAATTAGACAATCTAAAGGATCGCTTCGGTGAGCTGGAGGCCTTGCTGAGCGATGCGGAAATAATCTCCGACCAGGATCGTTTTCGTGACTTGTCTAAAGAGTACGCCGAAATTGAAGAGCTAGTGAAGAGTTATGATCGCTTCATTGGGGTTACCGAAGAACTTGAACAGACGAAGGAGATGCAGAAGGATGCAGACTCGGATATTCGTGAGATGGCTGACGAAGAGTTTCGCAGCAACACGGCAGAGATAGAAGAGTTAGAGCTGCACATGCAGACCCTGCTACTGCCAAAGGATAGCAAAGACAGGCTCAACGTATTCATAGAGATTCGTGCGGGTACTGGGGGCGACGAGGCAGCCATATTTTCTGGTGACTTGCTGCGCATGTATTCGCGCTACGCAGAGCTGCAGGGTTGGAAGTTGGAAGTCATCAGCGAGCGACAGGGGGAGCATGGCGGTTACAAGGAAGTCGTTACCCGTATCGAGGGTAAGAACGTCTTCGAGAAGCTTAAGTTCGAATCCGGAGCGCACCGCGTGCAGCGTGTTCCCGAGACCGAAACACAGGGTCGCATTCACACCTCGGCCTGCACTGTCGCAATCATGCCGGAGATGGACGAGATCGATGAAATCGAGGTCAACAAGGGCGATCTGCGTGTAGATACTTTTCGTGCCAGTGGTGCAGGTGGCCAGCACGTGAATAAGACTGACTCTGCCATTCGATTAACTCATCTACCGTCAGGCATCGTCGTCGAGTGTCAGGACGAGCGCTCGCAGCACAAGAACAAGGCGCGAGCTATGTCGCTGTTGCAGGCCAAGTTGATGGATGAAGCAACACAGGCACAGCATCAGGAAGAGTCCGATAACAGACGCAAGCTGGTGGGCAGTGGGGACCGCTCTGAAAAGATACGAACCTACAATTATCCCCAGGGCCGGGTTACCGACCACCGCATCAAGCTGACGCTCTATAACTTAGCCGAGGTGATGTCTGGAGATCTCGCCGCCGTGATTCAGCCACTGATTAATGAGTATCAGGCCGACTTGCTAGCGGGCTTAGCGGAAGACGATTAGGCGCGACCTTACGATGGCAACGATTAAGCAAGCGCTAAAGCAGGCCAACACACTTCAACAAGTTAGCGAAAGCTGGAAGCTAGATGCCGAGCTGCTTCTAGCTGAAGCCATCGAGCAATCTAGAGAATATCTATTTACTTGGCCAGACCAAGAGTTAACGCAGCCTCAGCTCAAGAAGTTTGACGACTACTGTGGTAGGCGTCTATTGAACGAACCTATCGCTTATATTCTGGGCAGACAGGCGTTCTGGGATTTCGAGTTGATTGTAAACTCTTCGGTTCTTATTCCACGTCCCGAGACTGAACTGCTAGTAGAAACAGCGTTAGAGCTACTTGATAATTCAGTTACTGCTGCAGTCCTAGATCTCGGCACAGGCAGTGGCGCCATCGCCTTAGCATTGGCTGCCAACAATAAACGTTGGTCCGTGACCGCAGTTGATAGTAGTGAATCTGCTCTCGGGGTTGCTGCGGATAACGCAAAATTGCTGCAGTTTTCAAATATTGAGTTTGTTCAGACATCGTGGTGTGATGGTCTACCGACTGAGCATTTCGATCTCATTGCGGCGAACCCTCCCTATGTCGAGGCGGGCGACAAGCATTTAAGTGAAGGTAGTTTGCCTTTTGAGCCGATCGCCGCTCTGGTGGCTGAAGAGAATGGCCTGGCGGATATTCGCGCCATCGCTAAACAAAGCCGGTACTGCTTGAAGAAGAATTCATGGCTACTTATCGAGCATGGGTTTCAGCAGAAGCTAGCGGTTGAAAAAATATTAGTCGATACCGGTTATGCGAATATCGAATGTGTAAAAGATTTGGCTGGGCTGGATAGATTGACGAAGGCGCAGCGCTTAAACTAGTTATTCTAAAAATGTAGAAGTAGAAATTAATGAAAGACGAACAGCTACTTAGGTACTCTCGCCAAATTATGCTGCCGCAGATAGATGTTGCCGGACAGCAGAAGCTAATAGATGCGACGGTACTCATCGTCGGCATGGGCGGATTGGGTTGTCCTGCTGCGATGTATCTCGCCGCTGCTGGCGTCGGTCATCTCATAATCGCCGATGATGACGTGGTCGAGTTGACGAATTTGCAGCGACAGGTTGCTCACAGTCACTCTATGATCGGTCAGCCGAAGGTGGTCTCGGCTCGAAAAACCTTATTGGGCCTCAATCCAGATTTAAAAATAACGGCACTGCAGGAGCGTCTCGTCGGAGCGAATTTAAGCGAAGCGGTCAGTAAGGCCGACCTCGTCCTCGATGCCTGCGACAATTTTACTAGTAGATTCGCGATCAATGCCGCGTGCATCGAACACCGTAAGCCACTTGTCTCAGGTGCTGCTATTCGGATGGAAGGGCAAATAGCCGTGTTCGACAGTAGGAACCCTAATAGCCCCTGTTATCAATGTCTGTATTCACTCGGCGATGATGAAGACGCCAGTTGTTCCGAGAACGGCGTAATGGCGCCACTGGTAGGCATAATTGGCGCCGTACAGGCGATGGAGACGATAAAGCTGCTCACCGGCATAGGTGAGTCTCTTACTGGCCGGCTACTCCTGCTCGACGCCAGCACCTTGCAATGGCGTGAGATGCGACTCCCGCGCGATAGCAACTGCGGGGCCTGCAGCGGCTAGCAGCTCATATTTCAATCCAAGTATTTCAGGCGGTAAGCCCCTTTTCTCGGCTAAATTAGCCAGTACAAAGTTTGAAGTGTCTAGCGCATAGGGCTATGATGCTCGCGCTTCAGTTGGTACACAGTAGCGTTTTTTATTCGCTAAATGCCTTAACCCCTTTTCTACATAAATTGCCTTCCCTATGGATTCACAGCCAGAACAATCAGAGCAGCCCGAAAAGCCGGAGCAGCCAAAACTGCCGTTTAGCACGTTCGATCTACAGAAGCCTCTTGCTGACGCCATCAAGAAAATCGGATTCGAGTACTGCACGCCTATTCAGGCTGAGTCGCTAGTGCATACTTTGCAGGGCCATGATGTTACTGGCAAAGCGCAGACCGGTACCGGTAAGACGGCGGCCTTTCTTATTACTATTATTGACGATCTTCTTTCGAACCCGATTGAAGAAGAGCGCTACATCGCCGAGCCACGTGCTCTAATTGTGGCACCTACGCGGGAACTAGCGCAGCAGATAGCTAGCGATGCGCAGCTGCTAACAGATGGTTGCGACATGCATGTTGTCACTATGGTTGGTGGTGAAGACTATTCGAAACAGAATCGGGCGCTGGATGCCAGGCCCGTTGATATCGTTGTAGCGACGCCCGGTCGTTTGTTGGATTTCGTACAGAATGGGAATCTACATCTTGGGGCAGTCGAGGTACTTGTACTAGACGAAGCCGATCGCATGTTGGACATGGGTTTCATTCCGCAGGTGCGATCCGTTGTTTCGCGCACACCGAAGAAGGAATGCCGACAGACTCTGTTGTTTAGTGCGACGTTTACGCCGGCAATTATAGAACTCGCACAACGCTGGGCGGTCGACCCGATCATGGTCGAAATAGAACCTTTGCAAGTAGCGGCAGACGCGGTCGATCAGGTGGTTTATCTAGTCACCACGGCAGACAAGTACAATCTTCTATATAACCTGATCTCCGCACCCGAAGCCGAGAAGATTATTGTATTTAGTAATCGCCGTGATCAGGTTAGAAGGCTTGCGGATAATCTGCATAGAAACGGAGTCGAATGCGGCATGCTTTCAGGTGAAGTCGCACAGAACCAAAGAGTGCGCACCTTGGATGCCTTTAAGAGTGGCAAAATAAAAGTGCTAGTCGCGACTGATGTTGCAGGTCGTGGATTGCACATTGATGATGTAACACACGTAGTAAATTACACGCTGCCCGAAGAGCCGGAAGACTATGTGCATCGCATAGGACGCACGGGTAGGGCTGGAGCGATTGGTACTTCGATCAGCTTTGCTTGCGAAGACGATTCGTTTCTACTGCCAGATATCGAAGAGAAACTCGGTTCAAAGCTGGATTGCATACATCCAGAAGATGCAATGTTGGCTAAGGCGCCAGCTTTTGAGCGAGCTTCTAAGTTTAAAGCAAAGCCCACTAGCCGAACTTCTGGTAACCCCAGCGGAGGTGGAGGCCGACGCCCTCCCCATCGTTCACGCTAGCTACTTTTTCCGCTAGCGCCCGCTTGCTTAAGAATATCTGCATATTCCACAGACTTCCTATGGCGTGACACCAAATCTAGAAAGGTGCTGCCATTTTCCAGGCTGACATTAATGTCATGGCCTGCATCCTTATAGAACACAATGAACCTAGCGAACAGGTCTGCAGTCATGCCGCGATAGGCGCGTAGTAGAATATTGTAGTCGTGAGGCAGTCCTTGTGGTGGAAGCACATCGAGACCGGTCTTTAGACGCTCGTCAGACCACTCTTCATCTCGAGTTGCCTTCTGCGTTCTCTCAGTTCCAGACTTCTTCTCCTCCTTCATTGCATCTTATCTCTAAGTAATTCGTTAACCTGCGCTGGGTTGGCTTTGCCTTTCGATAGCTGCATGCACTGACCTACAAGAAAGCCAATTACCTGCTCCTTGCCGTCCTTGTATTGCTGTACCTGCGCTGGATTTTTTTCAATAACCTCGAGCACGAATTTTTCAATTTCGCCGGAGTCGGTAACCTGCTTTAAGCCTTTGGCCTCGATGATTGCATCGACATCGGACTCATCGCTGACCATGGTTTCGAAAACGGTCTTGGCGATCTTACCCGAAATTGTGTTGTCCTTGATGCGTGCGATCAAAGTCGCTAGGCGCTCTGCCTGAATGGGTGATTCGGTAATATCCCAGTTGTTCTTATTGAGCATGCCTAAGAGATCTTGGCTGACCCAGTTCGCGGCGAGTTTTGAATCGCCGCTCGATCTTGCGACAATTTCAAAGTATTCCGCCATCTCTCGACTACTTATCACAACACCGGCATCGTAGTTGCTCAGTGAATATTCTTCTATGAAGCGCGCCTTTCTCGCATCCGGGAGTTCTGGAAGCTGCGCCTTGACGGCTGCTATGTATTCGTCGTCGATAACAACAGGTAGTAGGTCCGGTTCGGGAAAGTAGCGGTAGTCGTTTGCAACTTCCTTGCTGCGCATCGAAGTTGTCACGTCTTTGTCGGCGTTATAGCGTCGAGTTTCCTGAATTATTCTTCCGCCGTCTTCAAGAATTTCCTGTTGGCGTGCTACTTCTGAGTGGATTGCTTTCTCTACAAAGCGGAACGAGTTGATGTTTTTGATCTCCGCGCGCGTACCAAGCTCAGTGGTTCCCTTGGGACGTATCGAGACGTTAACATCACAGCGCATGGAACCTTGTGCCATGATTGCATCAGAAATATCCAGATAACGTATGATAGTGTGTAGTTTCTTCAAGTAGGCGACTGCTTCTTCTGCACAAGTGATCTCTGGTTCGGAGACTATCTCTAATAGGGGTTCCCCGGCGCGATTCAGGTCGATTCCAGATATGCCGCTGAACTCTTCATGTAGCGACTTGCCTGCATTTTCCTCGATATGTGCGCGGGTAACACCGATAACCTTCTCGCTGCCGTCGGCGAGAGTGACTGTTAGTGATCCCTTGCCAACAGTAGGAAAATCCAGCTGCGTCACCTGGTATCCCTTCGGTAAGTCGGGATAGAAGTAGTTCTTGCGGTCAAAAACGGAACGCTTGCCTATCTCGGCACCTATCGCAACGCCAAATCGAACAGCCATTCTGAGCGCTTCTTCATTAAGTACGGGCAGCGTGCCGGGCAGGGCGCAATCGAAGATACTTGCCTGAGTGTTAGGCTGCGCACCGAATTCGGTGGAGCTGCCCGAGAATAATTTCGACTTCGTGGACAAAGAGACGTGCACTTCTAAGCCTATGACTGTTTCCCATTCCATGATTAGGACTCCCCGCTGGCAGCTGTTATAGCTGTTGCTTTCTGCTTGTGCCAATCGGTGTGCTGCTGGAACTGGTGAGCCACATTGAGGATCTTCGCTTCATCAAAGTATTTGCCGATTATTTGCATTCCCATAGGCAGGCCATTTGCTATGCCGACCGGGATAGACGCGGCAGGCAATCCGGCGAGATTCACAGCGATGGTATAGATGTCTTCCAGATACATTGAAACCGGGTCACTTTTGGAACCTAGCTTGAATGCGGTATGCGGTGAAGTTGGTCCAATGATGACGTCGACTTCTTCAAAGGCTCTATCGAAATCGTCCTTGATCAGGCGGCGAATCTTCTGCGCCTTACGGTAGTAGGCATCATAAAAACCAGCAGACAGGGCATAGGTGCCGACCATGATGCGTCGCTTCACTTCTTCGCCAAAGCCTTCGCTACGTGTTCTCTTGTACATGTCCTGTCTCTTATACACATCTCCGAGCCCACGAGACGCTACGCTATCT
>OJEF01000760.1_pt1 | contig 10583 bp, 14 predicted proteins | sample 1593041 | NCBI WGS metagenome assembly OJEF01 (sample SAMN05416790, study PRJEB24817) | seawater metagenome | isolation source: Sea water | place: Canada:Atlantic | collected 2013-11
CTGTACTAGCATTTTCTAGTACCCATGTAGAGCCATTGCCTACTATGAAGTTACTATCTGTTTTAGCTAAAGCTGCTATAGCAGATAAGTCTGCGTCATAAGCTTGTACAGTAACACCAATATCTTCATCAGCAAGAAGTTGGTTCATAGCATTAGCTGTTAAAGTAACTACAATTTCACGAGTACCAGCACCCCAATTAACAGCTGATCCACCATTACTTGAAGCATAAATTGTAGCTCGTGTTAAAGTATCTGTACTAGCATCAGTAATAACACCACGACCTATTTCGTAATCAGCTGTTCCTAAAGAATCTCTAACAAAATAATCAACTGTTTTATTTGTACCACAAGCAGCAACAATAGTACGCCAACCTAAAATAGCACCATCTAAATTGTATGTACCAGTACCAGCAGTAGTACTAGTTTCAGCAGCTCTGTCACCGGGAGTTGGAAGTGCCATTATGGATTACCGTCAGTTAAAATAAATGTTGAAACCGTTACAGTTTGTCCTGTAATTATAGATGTAGTACCAAGTTCCATATCACCACCTCCACCAATAGCTGTAATACTACCTTGAATATGGCAAGTATCATCGCTTGAATTAATACGAAAATGAGCAGCTGTACCAGTAGCAATGGCTGTACTAGACCAAGTACCAAGTTTGGCTTTAGATCCAGAACTAGCTACTGCCAACCAATCACTAGGTAATGTTATTTGTCCTAATTGTGTTCCTGAGTTTGCTAAAGCACAATTAGCAGGTTGTGACCCTGTACGAAAATCAAGTACAGGATTTGTTCCTATATTTGTTTCTATTGCATCAAGTCTAGCATTGCGACTAGTTACACTAAGTTGTACTGCCATCTTGAACCTCTAAAAAAATTATCTAGTAGTAACTTGTAACCGACCTGAAAATTCAGATTTATCTTTTTGTGCTTTAAGAAGCTCTCTAGACTCTTTGTACATAGCAGCATACTTTTGTTCTTGTTCAGTATCTTTCATAAACACAGCAGCTTCTAGTATTGCTGAATACAATATTAATTCAGGGGCGTATTGACTAAACCAATTAATTTCTACAGAACTAGAAATAAATTCTAATTCTTGGTAATAAACTAAATCAACTGATACACCTGAAGTAGGCTCAGGGCCAAACTCAAAGTTACCAGCTACAGTGTCAAACACTTGTGGCCCCGGTTCATCTTGAAGTCTTTTAGTTTTAACGTCAGCGTAATTACTTCTGTACACAGGCCAAGCCGATTGGCCATCATAAGCAATCATTTCTTTAACATCTAAAAGGCTTGTTGGTATTGCTGATTGACCTGCTGTAACTACTAAAGAAGGGTCTAGAACTTCCATTGGTGGGACTCTAACATCCCTTTGGATTCTACGTTGTCCTAGTATTATAAAATCTTCTGTATTATCCGTGATGCTTGAAGCACCTACTCGGTTAATCCATTTGTTAACAGCTGCACTAATGTTTGTATAATTACTTAACACTAGGTTGGTCTCCATAGTTTAGCTGAGTTAGTTTTGAGTACAGGAAAATCTTTTTCAATAATTTTTTCTAATCTTTTCTTTTCTGTAGGATCATCACTAAAACAATCAAGGTTATATTCTTTGAGTAATTTGTGTTGTATAATTGGAGGTATACTAAATACTTTATGAAATTTAGTTTTTCCAGAAAAACCTTTTGTAGCATTAGCACCATTTTTACAATTATTAATTAAAGCACTAAGGTTAGCAGACCGATGACAAACAATATTGTTATCTTCATCAAAATACCATTTTCTAGTTTCACCTGTCCAAGCATCATATTCTGTTTCGCGTAATAACACTTAAAGCTCCTGTAAAAATAAGGGGGCGAACCCCCTATTTCTTATCGGTTATGTTCTACTAACATGTAATCTACATCTGCTGTAGCAGCGGCAGAGTTTGATCCGTCACCATTAATAAATACAGTAAAAAATAGATTAGTACTTGCAGCAGCTACCCCTACACTTAGTGTTTTAACTACAACACCATCTATAGAAAAAACTCCTTGAGTACCAGTAGAATTAACTTCACATCTAAGTACTTGGTAAGTTGCATTAACCGGAGCAACACCAGTAGTGTTTGAACCAGTATCGTCTGTATTACCAGAAACACCGACAGACCACCATTCTTTGGTTGTCATAGCTGTGTCAAAAACAAAACCAACAGCATTACTAGCATTAGTTGTAATAGTAGTTCCAGAAACAGAAACTGGCTCTTCAAGAGTAGTAACATCTGTAAAACCAACAAAAGCAGAACACTTAGTAATGTCAGTAAGATTAATACGACACTCAAAAGCTAACCCACCTTTGTTTACTTGTACTGGTACAGCTAAACAAACTTGAGAACCATCTACTGCTGCTGTTCCATCACCATCTCCAGCAGTTGCTCTAAGAACACCACCTTCTTGAATATTAATAGCAGGGTCAATAGCTAGGTTATCAGAACCAGCGTTAAAAATAAAAGGAGAATCAGCTTCTACAATTGCAAGTTCAAGAAAATCGTGGAAAGACTGAAAAGTAGAATTAGGAGCAAGTTTATTAAACTGTTCCCTCATATTGGCTGGGTCGCTAAGAACTTGACCCAGTTTAATCGTTTCAATAGGCATTATTTATTCCTCTAAAGGTCAGGGGGGCGAACCCCCCATTCCAGATTAATTAAGCAGTAGTCAAATCTGCTACAATACCACTAGACTTCTCATTACGAGCTTCTAGGCAATATTCAACAATAATTTGACGTTTCTCAGCATCACCAGTTGCAGCAATTTCTTTAGTTTTCATGTCACGTAAATACGCAACTGCAAACTTAGATTTGTTGTAAACTAGTGCATCACGTGTACGAGAAAAACGGCTAGGAACAATCCTAAGATCACCGTAATCACTCTTGTAAACGTCAGCAGCAGAAATAATGCTTTCAGCGGCAACATTGTGGTCAGTAGTTGAAGCACGACCAGTGAAGCCATTCATTTTACGCTTGTTAAAAGAACCTACTAAAACAGTGTCAGCGAACTCACCTGAATTAGTAAAGATACTGTCAACAACAGCTTCTAACATAGTTTCAAGAAAAATACGTTGAGTACCATCAGTACGGGCATTTGCACCTGTACCAGCTGGGTCTCCACCGCCTGAACCTTTAGAAGTATTAGTTTTAATATAAGACTGAACACTTGCAGTTTCACGAGGAGCAGAAGCACTACCAACGGCTTTAGCATTGTTCAAGCCAACTAGTGCGTGTTCCATGTCACGTTTCAACTCAAGTCCACGTTTCATCATCTGGTAGTTCATCTCACGATCACGGCCAGCACGATCAGTTGATTCAAGAGTACCAGAGACCATTGCGGTCTTAGTTCCAATTTGACAAAAGTTAGCTAATCTAACAGTAGCAGTAGCAGGAGAAAATGAAGCATCTGCCCCTTCAACTACTTTGTTATCTGTAACAGCGTCAAGGTTATCGGTTTGCCATTCATGAGTAGTGCTTTTAGCTTTCGCTTTAGGGGCCATACTTAAAAATGGAGTTGTATCAGGCTCTACGTTATAAATAATGCCTGAAAGGTCTTCTCTGATACCAACACTATCATAGGTATCTGTGGCTGTTGAACTCATAATATTTCCTCAATGTAGCCTAGCCATTCATGATATTCATTGCTTGTTCAAGTGTAATTCCACCCGGTTGTTGTAACGAATCCATTTCGGCTTTTGCTTTTCGGGCTTGCGCAGTTGTTTTACTTGCAGCACCCTTGGTTTTAATTGATTTTTTGACTGTTTTAGCTTTCGCTGCACCAGTCGCCAGTTTAGTTTTGGATTGGTTGAAACGAAATGCGTCAACTAATGCCCTGATTTGACGATGGTCGTAGATAGTGTACAGTTCGTCTGTTGTAAAGCCATAAGCTTCAGCAGCATGTTTCGTAGCATCACTTAAAAGGGTTGAACCTTCTTCGCTTAACTCAGGTAGTGCAACAGTTAGTTTACCCATTTCTTCAGCACGTACACTTTGTGCGTACTGATTGTTTTCAGCTGTTACTTCTGAACTAACTTCCTGTTCTTTTTGGGATGCTTGTTCATAAGCTAATTTAGCAGCTTCAAACTCTGACTTTTTTTCGTCAAATTCAATGGGGTCTTCTTTCTGTAGAACTTCCCAGTCCACATTAACAAACTTAGATAGTTTTTCGCTTGACGCAACTTTGTAGTCTGATATACTTTTTAAGTACTCGTTTTTTAATTCAAGTACAGCATTTTTATCAGCAGCTAGTGCTTTGCGTTCAGCTGAAACTTCTTGTGTTACTTTAGTAAATTGGCTTTGACGCATATAGCCCTTCTTAGCTTCTTCTACATCAGTAATTACAATTTCTTCATCACCATCAGCGATTTTAAAAAGAAAATCTTCTTTTTCGTCTTCATCATCCTCTTCTGATTCTTTTTCATCATCTGGTTGCTCTTTTTCAGAGTCCTCTGATTCAATTTCCTCTTCATCGGTTTCGACCTGTGCGGTCTCTTCTTCGTCCTTATCAGTTATAGTGGCTACACTGTCTGATTTTTCTTCTGGCTTGTCCATAAAGTCCAAAGCCTCATCGATTCCTGCAAAAACAGGTTGATCGTTGTTTTCCATTTTATTCTCCGGTATATATTTTTTCTTGGAATTGTTTTTCTTGTGGTTCCTCTAATTTTGATAATTTATCTGCTAGTGTAAAAATTAATCCTTGTACGTCACGATAAGGCAACGCAGATAACTCGTCAAGTATAGCAAGCCCTTCATCTCTTGTAATTTCAATCATTTTCAAGTTCACTTAGTCTTTTTGATTCTTGTGACCAACTTTCAAACTTAGAATTTAATGTTCTTAATGATCTAAGCTGTCTTACTATTGACATAGCACAGTCGGAGTCATCTGTATGTAAACCATCAAACCCAAGATGTAAACAATCGTACATGTCTTGTACACATTGTACGTAAGAGTCAGAATTAAGTAATACAGAAGCTCTTTGGCCCCTTTCTATTAATTCACTATTAGTGAGTAATGTTTCCTTTTTGTTCATCCTCGTCCCTCAACGCATCATCTAAAATTGCACAAGAAAAAGCAGCAAAACTACTAGCGGCTTTTATACGTGACTTTTTACCAACTGTTAAACATAAAGACCCAGTACCTTGATCGTCTTCAAAAACACCTCCAAAGTACATTAGTTCACCTGATTGTATACTTTCTTTGGCTAATGTAAAAAAACTTTCTAGTTCATCTAAACTATCTTGTATTTTAGTGTTTTTAATGTCTACTACATCTCCCACTTATTACTCCTAGTCTGAACCTACTTTAACTGCTCTGTTTTGTGTTGATTCTAATTGAAGTTCAGCAATTTTAAACTCGTTATCGTCTTCGTGTTGTTGTATTTTAAACTGAAGTTCCATTTCTTCCATTTCAAGCCTTTTGGCATTGATTTGTAGTTCCATGTCTTTTTGTTCAACTTCTTTTTGTTTGAATTGCATTTCTGCTTGTAGTTTTTGTTCTTCTATACTTGGCCCTTCGTCAGTATTATCTGATTCAGGTTTAGTAAAGAATTTGTTACCATCTTTACGACCAGCTACCTTAGCTTTTTCCATTGCTAAATTCCAAACATTAGTTGGTTTGATAATTGTACCTAACCCACCACCGTTTACAATACTTTGTACAGTTTGTTCAATTTGTTGCATTTGCATCATTTGTTGATTTTTTGAACCGTTACCAATACCTACAGTAACATTCATATCATAGCGATTACGCCATTCAGATGGATTAATTGCAATAAACTCACCGTTATTGTTACGAACCTTTCGGTCAGGTGTTTCATGCTGTAAACCAATTCTGTGTATACCAAGCATTAAATCTTTAAGGCCAGTTTCAGCAAATACACGAGCTATAAGCTCTAATTTTTGTTCAGCTGACGACATAACTAGTTCAGCTGTACTAGCAGCAGTGTTAGAGTTGAACATCTTAGGATCAAGCCCTTGTCCACGCTCAGAAACACCTGATCTACGCTCTGCTAAAGCATCAGCATACCCTAGTACCTGAAATGCTGATTGGTCTAATTGGGGTGTAGGAAGAGCTTCTACAGCCCCTTGGAAATTCATTCGCACAATGCCAGCTGGTGAACTAGACATAAGATCATCAAGGTTAACTTGACCATCTACTACACCAAAACGACCATTGTTTATTCTTTCTTGGTTATCTAGCAAATTACGAGTTACTTTAGATTTAAGTAACTGTATATCCATAATAGGGTCAGCAGGAGAACCACCTACATGGCGGTGTGGTACAATAATTGGTGACCAAGAGTATATTTGCGCTTCTGAGACTTCGTTTTCTTCAAGAATAGTGTCTCCAACACGAAAAAACTGCCATAGTTCGTCAAGACCATCACCATTCATGTCAACACGTAAGTATTCTTCTTTTAAAAGAACTTCTCGACTAGATCCTAGCTCAAAACTTTCTTGTTTTAAACCATCAGAAATTTCATCATGACGATCATGGTACAAAGTGTTAGTTATTTGTGATTCATCTTCAATATCATCATCAATATCAAAACCCATAGCTCTAATTTCAGATATTCTACGTTTAGCATGGTGTGCAACGTATCTAGCTGAAACAATATCAGTATCACCTTCTGAAATTCTAATTTCTTCAGGTGGAACATTAGATATAACAGTTCTATCGCGACCAGTAATACGAGAAATAGAAACGGTTACTAGTCCGTCATCTTGTTCCAGCACTTCAACGTCACCTTCAAAATCTTCGCCTAAATCACCTAGTAACTTAGCTACTTGTTCTTCTGATTGGTTTTCGTATTCATCAAAAGTAGGTTCAGCAGTCTCACGCAAAGCTTTAACGTAACCAACTTTGTTCATTAAACCGTCTTTTAACCAGTTGTACCCAATTTTAAATCCGGGGTTGTCACGATAAAAGACCCAATTAACGTATTCAGTTTCTTGGATAGCTGATTCAATATCATCTTCGTCTTCTGGATCAAATATAACGGCTTTATCTGAGCTAAAGAAAATTTTAACTAAATAAGGCATAACTGATTCAATAGTTTCGTATACTTCACGAGTAATAAAACGTGAACGTCCAACAATTTCATTACCGTACGGCTTACCGTGGTAATAATCGTTTAATTTTTCTATGCGTTCAGATAATAACCCATCATGTGCGCCTATACTAGCTTCTGACTCATTTCTTAAACGAGTTAACAGTTCTTCACTATTCATTTTATTGGCCACTAAACAATCCCTCTAGTTTTAACAGGTAGTGCTTGACCTGAATATTTGTTATTACCATCTGACTCTACTCTTGTCTTAGCGTACAGTGAGCGTGATTGAAAAGCGTAACGTGTGCTTGACATAAGGTCATCAACTAACGCTACAATCTTACCGTCTTGGCGGTGGTACATACCTTTTTCTTCAAACCATTGTCCACAAGTACTAAATACTTTAAATTGTCCATTTTGCATAGCTTGTAACAAAGCATTAATACCGGGTTCAATTTTAATATCGCCTTTTCCTTTATCACCGGGTGCAGGTGGGTTTCTAAAATGATCGATTGTCATATTAACACCTTGCGCACGATATTGGTCAGCTAGATTGTTACCAGAACCTTTCTCATGAGACATACCATCATGGGGCCACACACAAGGTACCCATTGACCTCTTCCTTTTAAAGCAGGAGCATGTTGTTGTGCTGTCATTTGAGCTTGTCTGTATTCAGCGTACAAATAACATATATCAGCTTCTCTATCCCAAGCAATCCATACAGCTGCTGTAGGGTGATCCCAACCAAAGTCAACACCACATATTCTTGGCCAGTAATCAGGTAATTCAAACGGTTCAATCATAATATCTGCATCACGTATGCCAGCAAATACCATGCCTGAACCAAACACTGGTTCTCCCCTAGTTCTCATTTTAGCTTCATGAGGTGGGTACTGAGCTAACAATTGCATCTTCCGTTCTTCTGAAAGATGTGGTGCATCGTCCCAAGTTGCTTGTAATAGCTTTTGACCGGGACGTAAATCATTCATGAACTGATGTATAACTGACGTAACACCATCTTCTGGTGTGAATGTCATCATTACAATGCCATTAGTAGCCACTGTACGAGTAATACACTGAGTATAAATGCCTGAATCGGGTTGCTCATCAAGCCATACCCAATCCATTGGGCGACCCATATACTTAGCTTCGCCTTGCTCATAAGCTTTAAAGTCAAGCCGTGATACACCGTTTTCTCTACCTGTTTCAAGATCATAATGTTTTACCAGTACTGTTTGTACTGCGTTAGGAACTTGTGGTTTACGTGTAGTTGATACTATATCAAGCCTAGGTATAAAACCAGCACCTTGGTCTTGTTCATTACCGGGATCACCTAGTAAATTAGCTTGTAAAATGTCACGTGTAGTTTCTGTTGAAACCCCACAAGCCCATGCTTTAACAGGTTTCTTAAACTTGTGACCTTTCCACCAATTTGGATATTTTCCAGTTAAGTGACAAGCTGTTATATAAGCACCAGTAGTAGTTTTACCTATCTGGTTAGCACACATAGCTAATATTTGTGCGTGTTCTTTAGTGCTATTAGCTAAATCTTGTTGCCATTTATAAGCTGAGTTACCCCAAGCAACAATTTTGTTGTATTTAGTGCGTGATTCCTTCTCTTGAAGCAAACGCATTAATCTTTCTTGGCTCAATTTTTTACCAATTTAACAACAGGCATTTCAGTTTGAATCCTAGCTATCTCAGCTTCTATTTCTGAGTTAGACAAGTTTCTTTCATCGTTAATATTAAGTCTTGTTTCAATTGGTACATCGTACCCAGCACGATTTAAATAGTCTTTAGCAGCATTTAAACGAACAGCTGGTGAAACGTCTTTGTCTATCATAATTTCACGGACTACGTTAAACGCTACTACAGCCCCATCACCAATTTTCATATCAACACGTTCAGTGATGATTTTTTCTAACGATAAAAACAAGGCTCTAGCATTAGCTGTCCAACCACGACCTTCTACAGAGTATCCAGCTTTTTCAAAAGCTTCTTTTCTGTCACCTAGTTTAATGTAAGAATCTACAAACAACTGTTTTTTAGGAGCAAGGTCTTCGTATTTCAATCTGGAGAATTCTCTTTAGATTTAACTTTTAACGCTACAGGTTTAGTTTTAAGTTTAGATGGCATTTCAAGAACATTACCACAAGTGCTATCAGTATCAATAATCTTTGGTTTATTGCCACCGTGTTGTTGTACACAGTCTTCTAAATCTTGTAAAGAACAACCTTTGTCTTGAGTAGCTACTAGAACACCATCTTTGTAAATACCTTTTACGGAGTTTTTACCGTGGACTATTGTAATTGTACTCATTGATTTACCCTTTGCTTTAGTTGTGCTAGTTTACGAATAGACGCAACAAAATTTGCAACACGAACTGGGGTTTGTTTATTCCAAGTTGATAACTTTCCTGACCCTTCTGAGGTGTTTTCAATTTCTTGAATAGCTGATTCGTAGTTACCGTTTTTTAAGTGTTCATACGCTGTAGGAAACTTTTCAGTCCAAGAAGTGCCTAGTTGAAAGTTAACTGATGCTAACGCTGGTATTAAACTAGGAGCTTGTATTTCTTGTGCTTGATCGTAAGCAGCTTTAGTGGCTTTAGCTGAGTCAGCTTCAAACCAATTGTTTCTAATTTCTTCTGGTACTACAGTTCCTTTAGGATAAAGTTTTGTTTCTTCTGGCAATAACTTGTGTCCTATACCAGCGTGTAATATTCCTAACGAATCAAGATAAGATTCTTCTTTGTTACCTTCACTTATTACAAGTTCATCTTGTATTTGTTTTCTAAAAGTTTGGCGCATTTCTTCATTAGGATCTTGTTTTAATAAACCGGGAGCTTGTACAGGGGCTTGTACAGCAGCTTGCATTGGTTGTACAGGGGGTTGTACAGGAAGTTGTACAGAGGGTTGTGCTTGGCCTAAAAGACCTTGATTTTGCATGTATGTATTCATAGCCCGATTATACCATATATTAAACGAAATAACGATAAAAACATTACCCCTAGGTAATATCCTTAAAAGTTTTAAGTAATATTTTAATACTTAGTTTTAATATTTAATTTTAATTAAAACTTTATTGTTATTAAGTATTAAGTAACTACTTAGACAGTTTATTTACAACTTAGTTCAGTTAAAAACTAAATCATTTAGGCTAATGTACCAAGGTAAAGCACTTTGGTTAATTTCCTGTCGGGTGTTTGGGGTGGACTATCCACAGCTACTGGTTAGCGAATCTTTGGGGGTGGGGGTCTGCATGGAAATTTACATGGAAACTTACATGGAAACTTACATGGAAATTATTTACAACTGTTTGCTTGGCGTGGCGTGTGTATGTATGAGAAGGGTTATCTCAACCAACAACATCTACATTCATTGAAGCTATGATTATATTATATTCATAAATATAACTTATTGATAAATATTATTTATCCGGTGTATGTTGCTAAGTAATAACTGTCTCTTATACACATCTGACGCTGCCGACGAATAGAGAGGTGTAGA
>OJEF01000762.1_pt1 | contig 10580 bp, 8 predicted proteins | sample 1593041 | NCBI WGS metagenome assembly OJEF01 (sample SAMN05416790, study PRJEB24817) | seawater metagenome | isolation source: Sea water | place: Canada:Atlantic | collected 2013-11
AAATTGCAGATTGGGGAAAATTCATATGAATTTCCATTGATAGAAGGTACTGAAAATGAGATTGCTATCGATATTAAAACATTAAGAAGTCTTTCTAATGGTGTAATTACAATAGACGCTGGATACAAAAACACCGGTGCTTGTAAAAGTGCTATTACGTTTTTAGATGGAGAAAAAGGAATATTACGTTACAGAGGATATTCTATCGAAGAATTAGCCGAAAAAGCAGACTTTTTAGAAGTTGCTTATTTATTGATTTTTGGAGAATTGCCTACAAAAGAAGAATTAGCTCAATTTCATCTAGATATTAAAGACAAAGCAATAGTAGATGATGATGTTAGAAAGATTATAGATGCATTCCCAAAGACAGCGCATCCAATGGGTATTTTATCATCATTAACAAGTGCTTTAACTGCTTTTAATCCTACGTCTGTTAATGTAGATTCTAAAGAAGAGATGTATGGTGCAATTGTAAAAATAATGGGAAAATTTCCAGTATTGGTAGCTTGGGCAATGCGTAAGATTAATGGTCTACCATTAAACTATGGATCAAATTCTTTAGGTTATGTAGAGAATGTAATGAGTATGATGTTTGCCAAGCCAAATGAAGAATATACAATCAATCCAATTGTAAAAGATGCGTTAAATAAATTATTAATCTTACATGCAGATCATGAGCAAAATTGTTCTACATCTACAGTAAGAATTGTAGGTTCATCTCATGCTGGTTTATTTGCATCTTTATCTGCTGGTATTTCTGCACTCTGGGGGCCTCTTCATGGCGGTGCAAACCAAGCAGTTTTAGAAATGCTAGAAGCTATTAAAGCAGACGGAGGAGATACTAAAAAGTATATGGCAAAAGCAAAGGATAAGAATGATCCTTTTAGATTAATGGGATTTGGTCATAGAGTTTACAAAAACTTTGATCCAAGAGCTAAAATTATTAAAGTTGCCGCTGATCAGGTTTTAAATGATTTAGGAATTAATGATCCTATTTTAGATGTTGCCAAAGCACTAGAACAAGAAGCATTAAATGATCCATACTTTGTGGATAGAAAACTTTATCCAAATGTAGATTTTTATTCTGGAATCATTTATAGAGCCATGGGAATACCGGTTGAAATGTTTACAGTGATGTTTGCATTAGGTCGTTTGCCAGGATGGATCGCTCAATGGAGAGAAATGAGATTAGGTAAAGAACCTATTGGTCGTCCTCGTCAAATTTACACAGGAGAAACTCACAGAGGGTTTAATAATATATCTCAAAGATAGGTTGTATAATCATTTAGTTAACTAAACTAAATATATCAAGTTTACTTGTTTTTGAGTTTTCTTTTTAGATTTACTATTTTTAATACTATCGTATGTTAGACTTAAATATTCAAAACGAAACATCTCGATTAAGAACTGTTGTTTTGGGAACGGCATTTCATAATGGCCCTATACCAACTATAGAAGAGTGTTACGATCCAAAAAGTAAAATACATGTCATAGCAGGTACATACCCTAAAGAACAAGATATGATCTTTGAAATGGAATCAGTTGCAAGGGTTTTTGAAAAATATGGTATAAAAGTGTTTCGACCTAAAGTTATAGAAAATTACAATCAAATATTTTCAAGAGATATTGGTTTTGTGATAGAAGACAAATTTATTACAGCTAATATACTTCCAGACAGAGATCTAGAAATTTCAGCAATAGATCATGTCTTGGATCAAATACCAAAAGAAAATAGAATTTCTCTACCAGAAGACTGTCATGTAGAAGGTGGAGATGTAATGCCATGGAATAATTATATTTTTATAGGAACTTATTCAGGGAAGGATTATCCAGAGTATATTACTGCTAGAACAAATGTGAATGCTGTAAAAGCAATACAAGAGTTATTTCCAACTAAAATTGTAAAATCATTTGAACTAAGAAAATCTAACGACAATGCTAAAGAAAACGCACTGCATCTAGATTGTTGTTTTCAACCTATAGGAAAAGACAAAGCAATTCTTCATAAAAATGGATTTTTAATTGAAGAAGAATTCAACTGGTTGGTAGATTTTTTTGGTAAAGAAAATGTTTTTGAAATATCTAAGGATGAAATGTATCAGATGAATAGCAACGTTTTTTCTATTTCTGAAAATATTATAGTTTCAGAACAGAGTTTTACAAGGTTAAATTTTTGGCTCGTAGAAAAAGGGTTTACAGTAGAAGAAGTACCTTATGCAGAAATAGCCAAACAAGAGGGCTTATTACGTTGCTCTACATTACCTTTAGTAAGAGATTAAATTAAATACTATTATCTATGAAACACTCATTTATTATAAAAGTAGCATTGTTTATTTTTTTATCAAATTCAGCCGCTATATTTTCTCAAAAAATATCAACAACTGAACTTAAAATTATAAAAACCATAGAAATCAATAACGAAGAAGCTATTAATTTTTTAGAAAAAATTGTCAATATTAATAGTGGCACCATGAATCACAAAGGTGTGAAGCAGGTTGGAATGGTTTTTAGAGACGCTTTTGATGAAATTGATTTTCAAACAAATTGGATAGATCTATCTGAAGTGAATAGATCTGGGCATTTGTTTGTAGAAACAAAAACAAAACAAAATACGACAGGAAAAAAATTATTACTCATTGGGCATTTAGATACTGTTTTTGAGGAAGATAGTCCATTTCAAGAGTTTGAAAAAATAAACGATAGCATTGCAATAGCACCAGGAGGAAATGACATGAAAGGTGGAAATGTAGTTATATTATATGCCTTAAAAGCACTTGTTGAAAATAACCTATTAAACAATTCTCAAATAATTGTTGCATTTACTGGAGACGAAGAGTCTACAGGAAAACCACTATCTATTAGTAGAAAAGATTTAATTAATGCCGCAAAAAGAAGTGATGTAGCTTTGGGTTTTGAAACCTCTACAGGGTTTGACAACGCCTCAATAGCAAGAAGAGGGGCTTCTGGTTGGCAAGTTGAAGTTACAGGGAAACGAGCACACTCCTCTGGAATTTTTAATGAAAAAGTTGGAGCAGGAGCAATTTTTGAGCTTTCCAGAATTTTAAACGAATTTTACAACAAGGTAAAAGGAGAGAAATACCTAACATTTAACCCAGGTGTTATTATAGGAGGAACTCAAGTTAGTTTAGAAGCCGCTCTAAGTAAAGGAAATGCCTTCGGGAAAAGCAACGTAGTGTCTCAAAAAGCAATTGTAACAGGAGGCTTGCGATTTATTTCTGAAGAGCAAAAACAAAATGCCCGTAGAAAAATGAAGGAAATTGTTGCTAATAATCTACCTCAAACTTCAGCGATTATAACTTTTACAGATAGTTATCCTGCTATGTTTCCAACTGAGGGCAATAAAAAACTATTAGATAAATTAAATCAGGTTAGTTTAGATTTAAATCAATCTGGAGTCAAAGCATATGATCCATCAAAACGAGGTGCTGCAGATGTTTCTTTTGTTGCTGAATATGTAGATGGTTTAGATGGTCTAGGTGTAATGGGTACTGGTGCTCATACTCCAAAAGAAACTGTAAACTTAAAAACTATCGAAGCCTTAACAAAAAGAACAGCTATTCTTATTTATAGACTTATTAATCAATAAATTATATGTTCAATAAAAAAAGTCCATCATTATTTGATGGACTTTTTTTATTGAATTAATAAGATTTAACTATGGTAAAATCACTCTATTAATTGCATGAATTACACCATTATCTGCTTGTACGTTTGTAGCAATAATATCACTCACTCTTCCAGAACTATCAGTCAATGTTGCTCCATTGGTAACATTAGCTGTAATGTCCCCACCTAGTGTAGACACTGTAAGGTTATCAGTTAAATCAGTATCAAATACATTTGCTCCTGCCACTACATGAATTTTAAGAACTGCGTCTAGTGTTGGCTCATCAATATCACCTAATCCAGATACACCTAACTCACTTAGTAGTGATCCAAAGGCATCATTTGTTGGTGCAAATACAGTAAAAGGTGCTGGTGAAGTTCCTGTAGCTGTAGATAATACACCTACAAAATCGGTTGTTAAGTCATCTCTTGTTAATGCTGAAACTAAGGTTGAAAAAGTTGGGTCAGCTACAGCGAAAGTAACAACACTTGGTAATCCGATGACAGCATCAACTAAGTGTACGATACCATTGTCCGCATCAATATTTGCGTCAGTAACTGAAGACACACCATTAAATCTTACTCCATTAGTAGTGTCAATGAAGATAGACATTGATTGATCTGAAGCGGAGCTTATGGCAAAAGTTGTTGCATAACCTGTTGTTAAATCAGTAGATGCTATTCTTCCTCCTACAACGTGGTTAAGGAGTATGTTAGTTAAAATTTCAACTGGAACATCATCTAAGCTGTTGAATCCATTATCGCTTAGAAAAGTATTAAATGCCTCATTAGAAGGCGCTAATACTGTAAAAGGTCCTTGACTAGCGAGTGTGGTAACTAGATCGGCTTTTTGCAATGCTGCAACAAGTGTTGAAAGGTTTTCAGATCCTAATGCTACATCAACTATACTATTGGTTGTAGGTTCAGGTTCATAGGGTATTGCATTGTCATCATTACAAGATTGAAAAGTCGTGAGTGAAATAAATAAGACTGCAGTAATTTTTAATAAATTTTTCATAAGATATATTTTTTATAATTATTTTGTTTAACAAAACTATGACATTGTTAAACAAGACATTTGTTAAATTTTGTTAAATTAATCTCAAAGACTTGTTAATTAATTTTACACTTATTTTAAAATTAAAAAATTACTATCTGTTTTTTTTGGGAAGTAAAAAAGTAATAGTTTTGTGATAGAAATATGTGATGATGAAACAAACAACAAATTCAATTCTTATGATCCGTCCTATTAATTTTAGGATGAATGAGCAAACAGCCGTTAATAATTATTATCAAAGAGTATTAGATGACCTTTTACCAGCTACTGTAAATGTTAATGCTCAAAAAGAGTTTGATGATTATGTAAAGAAGCTTGAATCTCATGGTGTTCATGTTATTGTAATTTCGGATATAGAAGGTTCAGACACTCCAGATGCTATCTTTCCAAATAATTGGATTTCTTTTCATGAAAATGGTACGGTAGCTTTGTACCCAATGTTTGCAGAAAACAGACGCTTTGAAAGAAGAGAAGATATTCTAGATGAACTAGAAGAAAAAGGTTTTGTTATTAAAAATACTATTGATTATTCTTCTGCAGAACAAGACAATGTTTTTTTAGAAGGTACTGGAAGTTTATTACTAGACAGAGTCAACAGAAAGGCATATTGTGCTTTATCACCAAGAGCAGATGAAGATCTATTTATTGAGTTTTGTGAAGATTTTGAATATACACCAGTGTTATTTTCCGCTAATCAGACTGTAGATACTAAAAGAGAAGCAATTTATCATACCAATGTAATGATGTGTTTGGCAGAAACTTTTGCGGTTATATGTATGGCTAGTTTAGACGATAAGAAAGAGCGAAAGAATGTATTGAAACACCTGAAAGAAGATGGTAAAAAAGTTATTGAAATATCTGAAGAGCAAGTAAATAACTTTGCTGGAAATATGTTACAAGTTCGAGGAGCAAATGATGAGTTATTTTTAGTGATGAGTAAAGCTGCACATGATTCATTAACTCAATCTCAATTAGCACAAATAGGAAATCATTGTAAAATTATTTCTAGCTCATTAGATACTATTGAAGCCTGTGGTGGTGGAAGTGCACGATGTATGATGGCAGAGGTTTTTCTACCAATGGAGAATTAATTTTCATCAGATTATTCCAAAACTTCTTCAATAACCTTTCCTGAGTTTCCATTTGGAAACTCTACTCCTAACAAGGTAGCCAGCGTTGGTGCAATATCTCTTACGTTATAATCTTTGTGAGAAAAACCATTTTTTATTCCAGCACCATAAAAGATAATGGGTACGTGTGTGTCATAGCTGTATGCAGAACCATGAGTTGTTCCTGTTTTTCCTCTAGAAATAGCGCCAGGCGTAGGAATTAGAATTACATCACCAGAAATTTTCTGATTATAGCTATGCTGTACCTTTTCTAAAACTCCGGAGGTAAATTGAGTAGTTTGTAATGTTTTTGAGGTAACAGTTTTATAGATTCCATCAAATAATAAGGCTTCTTCAGCAAAAATAGCAGCAACATCTTCTGTATTTAATTGTAACTTTTTTATTTTTTCTTTGTTTAAGAAAATTTGGTAATTAGAAACATTTTCAACAAGAGATTCATCTCCAAAATTGACCTTTGAAACTTTTGATAAATATTTTTTAAATTCTTTAGATTTAAAATAAGGTGCAGGAATTTCTAGAGATTGAAGGTATGCTGGTACTTGAGCTGCTCCATGATCTGCGGTAAGAAAAACAGTATATTTTCCAACACCTACTTCTGTATCTAAAAATTTAAATAAATCGGCTATGTTTTGATCAAACCTCAGATAGGTGTCTTCAATTTCAATAGCGTCTGTTCCGTATTGATGGCCTACATAATCTGTACTAGAAAAACTTACAGCTAAAAAATCAGTAGCATTACCTTTTCCTAAGCGCTCTCCTTTAATAGCTGCTTTTGTAAAATCTAAGGTTAGATCGTTTCCAAACGGAGTTCCCTTAATGAGATCATAATTTCCATTCTTTTCTCTAAGAGCTGGTAAATCATGTGGAAAGGTTGGAGTAGTTTCGCCTTTAAAAGTTCCTTCATACGGATTGTCATCAGCTAGGCTTTGAGTGTAGCTATCTATTGCATGTAGCGTATTCCATGGCTTAGATAAATATTCATCTGCCTTATTAACAGTATTAAAATCTATTACCCAGTTAGGAAGTTTATCCATATAGTAAGAGCTGGTAATCCAATTGTTTTCATCTTTTCCCTCATACCAATAGGCGGCACTAGCAGTATGACCCGCAGGTAGAATAGAAGATCTGTCTTTTATGGCAATTCCAATGGTTTTTCCTTTCATGTTCTGACCTAAGCGTACTTGATCTGTAATAGTAGTAGTTACCATTCTTTTTGGTGATTTCTTACCAGAGTTACTTATTGTTCCTATAGAGTTGTAATTTGAATCATCTACACAATAGATAGATTTTTTCAAATACTTATCATACCAATTATTTCCAATAATTCCATGATCACTAGGAGTTGTTCCGGTATATGCAGAGGCATGTCCTACGGCAGTATAAGTTCCTAGATGATTAAAGTGAGCGTTGGTTAATGAAAACCCTTCATTTAAAAGCTTCTTGAATCCATGTTCACCATATCTATCGGCGTATTTTGTTAAATAATCATATCGCATTTGGTCTACCACGATACCAACAACTAAGGTTGGTTTCTGATTTTTTTTATCTCTCTTTTCACAACTGTAAATTAATATAGTAATGCTAAGAAGTAGCAATAAGTATTTTTTCATGAGGAAGATATTTTGATATACAGATCAAAAGTAATTATTTTTAGTTTCATCGCTGTTATTATTCGTAAGGTTAATGATATTTTAATACTTTAGCATAAAGAAAAAAAAGAATGGCTTACCTAAGACATGTTGGTAAATATTTTATGATGCTTGGACAGGTTTTTAAAAGACCTCAAAAAGGAAGAGTTTTTAAAGAAGCCCTCTTTAAAGAATTTGATGAACTAGGTGTAAAGTCTATAGGCATTGTTGTTTTTATTTCTTTTTTTATAGGAGGAGTTATTGCTCTTCAAACAGCCTTGAATATTGAAAATCCGCTCATCCCTAAATATCTAGTTGGTTTTGCAACAAAGCGATCTGTAATTTTAGAATTCGCACCTACGTTTTGTTCCATTATTTTAGCAGGAAAAGTAGGTTCTTATATTACTTCTAGTATTGGTAGTATGAGGGTAAGCGAACAAATAGATGCCCTAGAAGTTATGGGTATTAATTCTCTAAATTATCTAGTACTTCCTAAGGTATTAGCAACTGTTTTCTTTTACCCATTTTTAATTGTATTAGCCATGTTTCTTGGAATTTTTGGAGGTTGGGTAGCAGGTCTTTCTTCATCCATGTTTTCTGAAGTAGATTACATGCAAGGATTGCAATTAGATTTTAATCCTTTTTTAGTTCAATACGCACTCATCAAAACATTACTATTTGCATTTCTTATAGCAACAGTACCATCTTATCATGGGTATTATGTAAAAGGTGGTTCTATAGCAGTAGGAAAAGCAAGTACACAAGCGGTAGTTTGGACTATTATTTTGATTGTTATTACTAATTATTTTTTAACTCAAATGTTACTAACCTAATGATTATTGTAGACAAACTATACAAAGGTTTTGAAGGTACACAAGTTTTGAAAGGTATTTCAACAACTTTTGAGCCAGGAAAAACAAGTTTAATCATTGGGCAAAGTGGTTCTGGAAAGACGGTGTTTTTAAAATCATTGATTGGTTTACATACGCCTGAAAGTGGAACAATTTCTTTTGATGGTGGAATTAATACAGAATTTACTTCAGAACAAAAAAGACAATGGAGACAAGAAATTGGAATGGTTTTTCAAGGCAGTGCCTTATTTGATTCGCAAACCGTCCAAGACAATGTAATGTTTCCCTTAAAAATGTTTAAAAAGCAATCTGAAGAACAAATGCTAGAACGAGTAAATTTTGTTTTAGAGCGAGTAAATCTAGAAAATTCTAATTTTAAATTTCCTGCAGAGCTTTCTGGAGGTATGCAAAAAAGAGTTGCCATTGCTAGAGCTATTGTGATGAATCCAAAATACTTGTTTTGTGATGAGCCTAATTCTGGCCTAGATCCTAATACAGCTATTTTAATTGATAATTTAATTCAAGAAATTACTGATGAATATCAAATAACCACCGTTATTAATACTCACGACATGAACTCTGTGATGCAAATTGGTGATAAAATAGTCTTTTTAAAGGATGGAATAAAAGCTTGGGAAGGAACCAATAAAGAGATCTTTAAAACTGATAATGAAGCTGTTGTGAAATTTGTTTACAGCTCTGAATTATTTAAAAAAGTAAGACTTACCTATTTAAATGAAACTAAGTAAAAATTTAGTTTGAAAATTGATATTTTGCTTTTATATTTGCAGCCGCTAAGGAATAAGATGACCTGGTAGCTCAGTTGGTAGAGCATCTCCCTTTTAAGGAGAGGGTCCTGGGTTCGAGCCCCAGCCCGGTCACAAAAAGTTAAGCCTACGCTTAACTTTTTTACTTTAAAGTAATTTGCGCACGTGGCGAAATTGGTAGACGCGCAACCTTGAGGGGGTTGTGAACGCAAGTTCGTGGAAGTTCGAGTCTTCTCGTGCGCACTTTTTACTTTTTTACTTCTTTCACAAATAATTAACCATATTATCTAAGATTATTATTATTTTTGTTTATGCAAAAATTAATAATCACGTTGTGCTTTCTTTTCTCTTTAAGCATATTTTCTCAAACAGAAACTTTAACAATTAAAACTTTAAAAGGGCAAATAATTCATGCTGAAAATAAAAAAGTTCTAAGCGCTGCTCATATTTTAAACCTTAACACAGTTTCCGGAACTATTACAAACGATTTAGGTTATTTTGAACTATCAACAAGGGTAAATGATACTATTTTAGTTTCCTATTTAGGGTATGAATCAATCAAACTAAAAATAACCAATGATTTACTAAAAGGAAATGAATTAGAAATTGCCTTATATCAAAAATCAGAAAAAATCAGAGAAGTGGTAATACGCTCAACTAAATTAATTGGAGTTTTAGAAATTGATGTAAAACAAGTACCGGTAGACAGATTTACGCGAATAAAAATAAACGGATTACCACAGACATATGAAGTTGGGAAGCCACAAAAGAAAAACTTTTCTTCTCCGATAGCAGCCTTGTTCCAGCCAGTAGATTTTTTGTATAATCTTTTTGGTAAAAAACCAAAACAATTAAGAAAATTACAAAAATTAAAGAAAGTAGATAATTTACGTAAAATGCTTGCTGGTAAATTTGATAGAGAAGTAATGATGGAGTATCTAGATATGGATCGACAAGAACTATCTGAATTACTAACAGACTGTAGTTACTCAGATTATTTTATTAAAAAAGCATCAGATTTACAAATGATCGAAGCTATTTTAGATTGCTATGAAAACTACAAAGCTTTAAAGAAAGGTAAAATAGAACGTAATAAAATTCCTGTAAAGGACTAAATATATTTTTTACGGATGCTTTAAACAGCTTATTATGGCCTTCTCTATTTATACATAGGGCCGCAAATAGTCTTAAAATTAATTTAATGTTAAATGTTACCATACTGTTTTCCGATATAGAGGTAAACAAAAAAAATCCAGCAAATGCTGGATTTTTTTTCTATCTTTTTTAGAATTCTTATTGATTCCCAAGAATAATTGGCATTCCAGATTTACCAGAACCAATTACCACTACTTTGCTATTTGGAGACTTCGCTAACTCTAAAGTTGCGTCAATTCCTTTTTCTTGTAAAATCTTTTCAGTTAAAGAAGCACTCAAAATTTTGTTTGCAATAGCTTTACCTTCCGCATCAATTCCTGTCTCTTATACACATCTCCGAGCCCACGAGACGCTACGCTATCTCG
>OJEF01000765.1_pt1 | contig 10569 bp, 10 predicted proteins | sample 1593041 | NCBI WGS metagenome assembly OJEF01 (sample SAMN05416790, study PRJEB24817) | seawater metagenome | isolation source: Sea water | place: Canada:Atlantic | collected 2013-11
ATAGCGTAGCGTCTCGTGGGCTCGGAGATGTGTATAAGAGACAGCCCCTAATGGTCTGTTAATTGATGCTGAAAAAGCTGGCGTTAATATTGATAAAAGTGGATTTATTGCTACAAATAATCAAATGAAAACTAATGTTGATAACATATTTGCTATAGGAGATATTGTTGGACAACCAATGCTTGCTCATAAAGCCACTCATGAAGCTAAAGTTGCAGCAGAAGTAATTAGTGGCAAAAAAACTGGATTTAATGCTCTTACAATTCCCTCAGTCGCTTATACAGATCCAGAGGTAGCATGGACTGGCAAAACTGAAAAAGAACTCATAGAAGCTGGAGTTAAGTTTGATAAAGGTGTGTTTCCATGGGCTGCATCTGGAAGAAGCTTGAGTATTGGAAGAAGTGAAGGCGTATCAAAGGCTTTATTTGATGCTGAGTCAGGTAAGATTCTAGGCATGGGTATTTGTGGAAATCATGCTGGTGATTTAATTTCTGAGGCTACTTTAGCCATTGAAATGGGTTGTGATATGAGCGATATTGCTTTAACGATTCATGCACACCCTACTCTTTCAGAAACGACTGCATTTGCAGCTGAAATGGCTGAAGGTACAATTACAGATTTGATGCCGCCAAGAAAGAAAAAATAGGTGAAATATGGATATTAAACAAGCTAGAAAAAATGTTATTGAACAGCAAGTAAGGCCTTGGGGTGGTCTCAATGTGAGAGCAAATCAAGCATTAACAGATACCCCACGTGAAAACTTTGTTCCAGAAGAATATCAGAAGTTAGTATTTGCTGATATTGAAATACCTCTTAATAAGGTAGGCAAAATGCTTTCACCAAAAATTGAGGGTAGGATTCTAGATAGCCTTGACCTAAAAGGCCATGAAAATGTTCTAGAAGTTGGCACTGGAAGCGGTTACTTTACCTCCGTACTATCTTTACTATCAAATTCAGTTATAAGTATTGATGCTGATAAAGACTTACATGCTTTAGCAAAAAGTAAGATTAATAAACTTAATTTAAGCAATATAACCCTTAAGCATGAAAGCTTTCTAACTTCTAATTTTGAGAATGGACAGTTTGATGCAATTGTTCTAGGATGTGCTCTTCCTGAAATTAATAAAGACTTAAAAAAACTTCTAAATTTAGGTGGAAAATTATTTGTAGTTGTTGGATCAAAAAACCAAATGCATGCAACTCTTGTTACTCGTCTAAATGAAAATGAATGGCACTCCAAATCCCTTTTTGAAACGCATTTAGACATCATGAGAGGTTCTGAGCCATCTGTCAAATTTACCTTTTAACTTGAACTAGGCAGATATGCTTAATTCTTTATTGAATTTCTTAATTAAGAAGCCAGCATGGTCTTTAGCTCTGTTTTTAATTGTTATTGGAACAACATTTCTACAAATTCAAAATTTCTCACTTGATGCCTCCTCAGAATCATTATCACTAGAGGGTGATAACAACCTAGAACTTTATTTCGATACCCAAAAAACTTTTGGCTCTGATGAATCGTTAGTAATTAGCTACACGGCTAATGAAGAAACTATACTTGGCACTAAACAGATATCTCACCTGCGCTCCTTAAGAGATGACTTACTCAATATTGAAGGTATTAATTCAGTAATATCAATACTTGACGTTTCTCTATTTCAATCCCCACCTCTTTCTCTTATTGAACTTGCGAGTGATGTTTATACAATTGACAATGGCAAGGCAGAACTGTCTTACATTGAAAATGAATTTAAAAATAGCCCACTTTACGCTAACAACCTAGTTAGCACAGACTTAAAAACAACGGCGTTATTAATTCCACTTGCTACTGACAATCCAGAAATATTAATTAATCAAGAAACTTTGAAAGTAATAATCGAAGACATACGTTTAACGATGAATGAATATCGAAATGAAGCAAGCTTATTCTTGGGCGGAGTTCCAATGATAAGAAATGATGCAATTGCATATATCAAAAGTGATTTAATAGTATTTAGTCTTGCTGTTATTTTGGCAATGTCCATAATGCTAGCATTCTTTTTTCATAAAATTCGATGGGTTGCAGTTCCAATAATGATTAGTATTATTGGAGCTCTTTTCATGACTGGAGTAATAAGTGCTGTTGGCTGGAAAGTTACCGTTATTTCAGCAAATTTTTTCTCTCTTCTTCTTGTTATGACCCTATCTGTAACTATTCATTTAGTGGTTCGCTATAGAGAAATATCGAGCAATAATCCTGATGCAACGTCTTCAGAATTAACAAAGCAGACTTTGACAGAAATGATTAAACCATGCACCTTCACCGTAATTACAACTATAGCTGCATTTGTTTCTTTAACCACAAGTAATGTTAAGCCTGTAATTGACTTTGGCTTAATGATGAGTATAGGAGTAATGATAGCTTTTGTATTATCATTTATTAGTTTTGCAATATTTACGATGCTTCTACCAAAACCTATAACTGCAAGTCATCCAGATCAATTCTTAGTATTAGAAAAATTTGCAATTATTACAGATAAGTTTGGTAAGCGAATACTAGTAACTCTCATTGTAACTATGATTATTGCTTTTATTGGCGTAAGTAAACTTACAGTAGAGAATAGCTTTATAAACTACTTTAAAAAAGATACAGAGATTTATCAAGGGCTTCACTTAATTGATAAAGAGCTAGGTGGGACAGTTCCATTGGAAATTGTTTTTAATGATATTGCAAATGCATATTGGGCAGATTCAAGCTTAAGGGATGACTTCCATGAGGTTCATAAGTACCTTGATGGCATACCCAGCATTGGAAAGGTTTTGTCAATTGATACATTCATGCAGATCCTTAAAAAATCAAATAATGGCAAAACACCTAATGGATTTTTGTTAACTTTAGGTAAAAATAATATGCCTGAATTTGCTAAAGAACAGATTTTAAAGCCACATATATCAGATGATAGTGACCAAATAAGAATAGTAGCAAGAATTAAAGAAACAACAATAGGGTTAAATAGAAACCAACTCATTAATGACATCAATAATGAGTTGATTAAAAACTTTAACTTTAATCAAGAAGATTTTTATTTCACAGGGACATTTTCACTCTACAACAATCTTCTACAAAGTTTATTTGAATCTCAAATAAAGACTATAACTAGCGTCTTTGTAATTATCTTTATACTTTTTTTATTCATATTTAGATCAGCATCAATTGCACTTATAGCTGTGTTGCCAAATGTAATTCCATCGCTATTAATCTTAGGGGTTATGGGTTTAGCAAATATACCGCTAGATATTATGACAATAACTATAGCAGCCATTGCTATTGGAATCGGAATTGATAATGCAGTCCATTACATCAGTAGATTTCAAAATGAGGTTTTAAAGGATGGTGACTACTTATCTTCGATGTACAGAACGCATAGCACTATTGGTATCTCAATGTTTTATACTGCTGCCACAGTTGCAATTGGGTTCTTAGTTCTAATATTATCGCACTTTACTCCGAGTATTTATTTTGGTATTTTTATGGCGATTGCTATGTTGAGTGCTGTAATTGTTAATCTAACATTACTTCCTAAGTTGCTAATAATTTTTAAACCCAAAATGAATAACCAAAGGCTTATAAAATAAAAAACCCCACCTCGAATAAGAGAGTGGGGTTAGTCTACTATTAAAAGGAGAAATAAGTTAAATATAGTAGTTTTTAACTTACGCGAAATTATATATAAAAATTAATTTAATAATTTTTATTTTGTGTCTTTTTGTATCAATAAATTATGGCAAACAATTATCAATTTGATGTTCTTATTATAGGCTCTGGAGCTGCAGGCTTGATGAGTGCAATTCAGCTGTCTGAAAAACTCTCAATAGCTGTAATAGCGAAAGATAAGGTATTAGAAGGCTCTTCTTATTACGCACAAGGTGGCATATCTGCAGTGCTTGACCCAGAAGATAACTTTGAGTCACATATTTTGGACACAATAAATACTGGATTTAACTTAGGCAGTGAAAAAAGTATTAGGTTTATGGTGGAGCAAGCTCCTTCAGCAATTTCAGACCTTGAAAATACTGGTGTAAAATTTTCACACGTCAATAACAGCTACGACCTAACTACTGAAGGTGGTCATAGTTCAAAAAGAGTAGCTCATGTTGCTGATAAAACTGGTCAATCAATCCAAGTTAACTTACTAGCAAAAGTTAAACAAAAAAATAATATTACACTTTTTGAGCAATATGTAGCAGTTGACTTGCTAGTTAATGATGGAAACTGCAATGGAGCATATGTTTTCAATAAGAGTACAAAAGAGGTTAGTACTTTTTCCTCCCATAAAACTATATTAGCCACTGGAGGAGCATCAAAATCCTACCTTTATACTTCAAACCCAGACACCTCAACTGGCGATGGAATTGCCATGGCCTATCGAGCTGGTTGTCATATTACTAATATGGAATTTACACAATTTCACCCAACGTGTCTTTTTCATCCACATGCTAAGTCATTTCTAATTTCTGAAGCATTAAGAGGTGAAGGAGCAAAACTACTTCTACCGAATGGTAAAGAATTCATGCACAAGTATGACAGTAGACTTGAACTTGCTCCCAGAGATATTGTGGCAAGAGCTATCGATAATGAGATGAAGGTTAATGGGTATGACTGCGTTTATCTTGATATCTCATTCAAAGATGCCAAATGGATCAAGTCACGCTTCCCCACTATTTCACAGCGATGCAATGAGCTAGGCATTGATATATGTAATGAAGCCTTGCCAGTTGTCCCAGCTGCTCATTACACCTGCGGTGGAGTTGATACAAATTTAGATGCACAAAGTAATATTAAAAACCTTTATGCGATTGGAGAAGTAGCTCATACTGGTGTGCATGGTGCCAACAGATTAGCAAGTAACTCTTTACTTGAATGCATTGTTTTTGCAAAATCTTGCGCCAAGCATATTAATGAAAGTGTCTTCGAAGAAGTATTCCCTTCTATTACAAAATGGGATGCTTCTAGAGTGGCCCCTTCAAAAGAGAAAGTAGTTATCTCCCACTTATGGCTTGAAATCAGACTCATTATGTGGAACTTTGTAGGCATAGTCAGAAGTGATAATCGACTTAATTCAGCCTATTTAAAAATTCAACAAATAAACAAAGAAGTTGATGAATATTACCGCATTTATACTATAACTGATGATTTAATTGAACTAAGAAACTTAGCTCAAACATCAAAAATTATTGTAGAATCAGCCATCTCAAGAAAAGAAAGCAGAGGCTTGCACTTTAACCAAGATTATCCAAATCAACTTAACGAAATACATAACACTGTTATGATTAAAACATGATTTTAGACATTTTAAAGTACCCTGATAAGCGCTTAAGGACGGTTGCAAAAGAAGTAGACGTCGTTAATACAGAGATCAAGAAGCAAGTTAAAGACATGTTTGAAACTATGTATGATGCTCCTGGAATTGGTTTAGCCGCAACCCAAGTTAATTTTCATAAGCGCATCATTGTCATTGATATTTCAGATGAATGCAACCAGCCACTATGTCTAATAAACCCAAAAATAATTGAAAAAAATGGTGAAATTGAATGGGAGGAAGGATGCCTTTCAGTTCCAAATTACTATGAAAGTGTTAAAAGATCCAATGAAATAAAAGTTAGTGCGCTTAATCAGCTTGGTGAGTTGTGTGAAATTGATGCAAGTGAGATGCTGGCAGTTTGTATACAACATGAAATGGATCACTTAAATGGCATATTATTTGTAGATCATTTATCTAAATTGAAACAAAAACGCCTAAAAAAGAAAGCCGAAAAAAATACCTTAAAATTTTAATTTTATGAATATTGGCCCTTACTCTCTTCCATCACAAGTTTTACTTGCGCCAATGGCAGGTACGAGTGATAAACCCTTTAGAATGATATGCAGAGCACAAGGTGCTGGCCTAACAACATCTGAGATGGTCGTGATGCAAAACCACCTTCTTAATTCAAATAAATCCAAACACCGTTTAGACTTTACGTCAGAACAATCTCCTATTAGTATTCAAATAGCAGGCTCAGAGGCAGAAGAATTAGCTGAATCCGCCAGAAAAGCGGTTGATTTTGGGGCAGATATTATAGATATCAATATGGGCTGTCCTGCAAAAAAGGTCTGCAATAAAGCTGCCGGTTCAGCTTTAATGCAAAACGAAAAACTTGTTGAAGACATTATTAAGTCTGTCGTTAATGCCGTTGATATTCCTGTTACTCTTAAAATGCGCACAGGATGGAATGAAGAAAATAAAAATGCCCCTATTATCGCAAAAATTGCTGAAGATTTTGGCATACAAATGCTGGCAATTCATGGGAGAACTAGGTCACAAAAATATAATGGTGAAGCTGAATTTAATACAGTTAAAAAGATTACCAAAATGGTATCAATTCCTGTTGTTGCAAATGGTGATATCACCTCCCCAGAAAAAGCTAAAGATGTATTAGACTTCACTGGTGCGGATGCCATCATGCTTGGTCGAGCAACACAAGGAAATCCTTGGCTGGTTGGTCAGGTTAACCATTTCTTAAAGACTGGAAACAAAGCAGAAGAGACTTCTTTAGATAAAAAAATTCCCCTTATCTTGAGCCATATTCTTCAAATTCATGATTTTTATGGACATAAAATGGGCACACAGTTATCCAGAAAGCATATTTTTTGGTATTCTATGCACCTTGACCAAGAAAAAGGGACAGCATTTTGGCCAAACATTAATAGAGTGTCTGATCACTCTGAACAATATTCAATTTTTCATGATTTTTTGTATTCAATATGACACAAAGGGGTTTACAGGATTGTATCAAAGATAGTCTCGAGAAGTACTTCTCGGACTTGAATGGTGAAACATCAAATGGAGTTTTTAAGATGGTTACCCAACAAACTGAGTCAGCTACCATTAAGTTTGTCCTCGATAAAGTCAATCAAAATCAAAGCGAAGCTGCCAGAATCCTTGGCATAAACAGAGCGACCCTAAAGAAAAAAGTAAGCCTTTATAACCTGTAAGAGTTTATAATCAATTCCTTAAAATATCTAAATTTTAATTCTTAAAAGATGTCTATTAAGCGAGCTTTAATTAGCGTTTCTGACAAAACTGGAGTAGTTGAATTTGCTCTAGGACTTTCTTCACTAGATATCGAAATTATTTCCACGGGTGGAACTGCCAAACTTCTAAAAGATAATAATATCCCTGTAATTGAAGTATCGGATTTCACAGGCTATCCAGAAATGATGTCAGGCCGTGTTAAGACTCTCAATCCAATGATCCATGGTGGAATTTTGGCTCGAAGAGGTAAAGATGAAGCTGTAATGTTAGAAAATAACATCAGTCCAATTGACTTAGTCGTTGTAAATTTATATCCTTTTCAACAAACTATTTCAAACCCAAACTGTACCCACGATGATGCCATTGAAAATATTGATATTGGTGGGCCTGCAATGCTACGCTCAAGTGCAAAAAATCATGAATCAGTAACTGTAATAGTTGATAGTGCTGATTATCAATTTATTCTAGATGAATTAAATAACAATGGTGATACTGCATTGGATACCAGAAAAGCTCTAGCGCTAAAAACCTTCGAACACACTGCACAATATGATGGCGCTATAGCAAATTATTTAGGACGTGAACAAGACGGGTTTTCAAATACTTTAAATTTGCAATATATAAAGTCTCAAACCATGCGTTATGGAGAAAACCCTCATCAGAGTGCTGCATTTTATAAGGAGACTAACCTTACTGAGGCATCTGTTTCTTCCAGTAAACAAATCCAAGGAAAACCTCTTTCCTTCAATAATTTGGCAGATGCTGATGCAGCATTAGAATGCGTTCGAGATTTTGAAGAGCCTTGCTGCGTTATTATTAAACACGCGAACCCATGCGGAGTAGCAACAAGGGAAAATATTCACTTGGCCTATCTTAGTGCTTATCAAACGGACCCAACATCTGCATTTGGGGGAATTATTGCGTTTAATCGTGAACTTAATGAAGAGACAGCTCAATCTATTACCAAGCAACAATTTGTTGAAGTAATCATTGCCCCAAGAATTAGCTCTAAAGCTAAATCTATACTATCTAAAAAAGAAAACATAAGGGTTCTTGAGTGTGGTGATCTTCAAAAGGCTAAACATGCTTTTGACTATAAGAAAATATCTGGAGGCCTTCTTATTCAGGATAAAGATTTAGTTATTTTAAAATCTTCTGATCTCAAATGCGTATCTTTAATTCAGCCTACTAGCAAACAAATGCTCGACTTATTGTTTGCTTGGAAAGTTGCTAAATATGTAAAGTCTAATGCAATTATCTACGCAAAAAACCAAATGACGATCGGGGTTGGAGCAGGTCAAATGTCAAGGATCTACTCTGCTAAAATTGCTGGCATTAAAGCTGCCGATGAAAACCTTGAAGTCAAGGGCTCAGTAATGGCGTCAGACGCTTTTTTTCCTTTTCGAGATGGAATAGATGCTGCTGCAGAAGCTGGAATTAGTGCTATTATTCATCCTGGTGGGTCTATGCGTGATGAGGAAGTAATTGCTGCTGCTGATGAACATGGAATAGCAATGGTATTTACGGGTATTCGTCACTTCAAACATTAAAACACAACTTTATTAACTATTAAGGGATTCTCAATGATCAAAAGTGCAGGTGAATTAATATCAGATGCTCAAACAAAAATTAATTGTGTTGATGCAAACGCAGCAAAACTTCTCTATCAAAATTCAAATAATTCTGTAATTATTGATGTTCGTGAAGTAAATAATTATGAAGAATTGAGTCTCAATGACTCGATAAATATTTCTAGAGGATTAATTGAAATGAAAATCGGCAAACATTGTCCCAATCCTGAAACTTTAATATTGACTCACTGTGCTGGTGGAGGTCGTGCCTCACTTGCAGCCCTAACAATTCAACAAATGGGTTACTCAAATGTTCATGCTATAACCGCAACGTTTGAAGAAATTAAAGAAATATTTGATTAAATTAAAACCTTAATCATTAAAATTAAGAATTTCCTAGTACCTTAAAGACAAACAGCTTAAACCTCCATCAAGCTTTTTGAATTCTGAAACATCAACTTCAATTATTTTAAAACCTGCATCTGAAATCCTCCCTTTTGATATTGGATATCCAGATGGAATAATTACAAATTCATTGACCCAAATACAGTTTGCCGCATAACTTTCCTCTTGTGGTATTTCTATAAAATCATAATTTTCAAAAATTGGATTACTCAGGAACTCTCCACATACTACTAACTTATTATTTTCTAGATAAGAAAGCCCAGTCTTAAGGTGAAGAACATCATTTAGCTCAACAGTTGAACCTGTTAAACCATATTTTTGCAGCAGTTTAATTGCTTGCTCAGCACCATCAACATTAGTTCGATCTGACAAACCAATATAGTAATGACTGCCCACCATCATAATATCTCCAGCCTCTATTGTTCCTGGCGCTTCAATATATTCAATATTCATAAATTCTTTTCTTAATACAGAATCTATTTGACTCACCTCATCTCTCCTGGTTGGAGCTCCTGGGCGCGTAATTATTACGCACTCTGGAGTTACTAGAGCTACGTCTTCAATAAATGTTGAATCTGGGTATTGTTCACAAGGCTCAAGAACATTAACTTCAACACCACAAGATTTCAGCGCCTCTATATAAGCCGTATGCTGAATAATTGCATTATCATAATTTGGCAATCCTAGATCCTTTGAATCGCTTAATCCATTAATTAGACTCTTTCCAGGAACCCTAACAATCGCATGAGAAAACATAAATTAAACCTTAAAATCAAAAAAATACTTACTTGAGAATACCTTGGACTAGTTGCACCCAATAGCTACTTCCAAGCGGAAGAATCTCATCATTAAAATCATATTCTGTATTGTGGAGCATGCAGCCGCCCTCAGGACCATCCTCAGGAACTAGCCCGTTCCCAATCCAAATATAAGCACCCTCTGAGGCGTTAAGCAAAAAAGAAAAATCTTCAGAGCCCATACTTGGCTTCTCATTTCTCAAAACATTGCCACTTCCTACAACCTCTGCTGCAGCGTTTGCACAAAGCTCAGCATGTTTTGGGGTATTAACTGTTGCTGGATAATTTGGCGTTGAACTGAACGTTGCTGTCGCTCCCATTGAGTGACTTATACCCTCAACAATTTTCTTAATTTTTGCTTTTACTTCATTCCCTACATCTGTTGAAAAGTATCTTAAAGAGCCAGTTAGGTTCATGTCATTTGGAATAACATTAGAGACAAAGCCTGCATCAAGCATTGTAATACTTACGACAGCAGAATCAAGAGGGGCAACATTTCTTGAAACCACACTTTGAAGTGCAGTAATAATTTGAGCTCCAATTACCACAGGGTCAACGCACTGATCTGGCATTGCTGCATGGCCACCCTTGCCTTTGATAGAAATTTTGAGTGTTTCATTAGCAGCCATTACAGCCGTATCATGAACAGCAAATTGCCCTTCAGCCATTCCTGGCCAGTTATGCATCCCATATACCTGTCTCTTATACACATCTGACGCTGCCGACGAATAGAGAGGTGTA
>OJEF01000771.1_pt1 | contig 10516 bp, 8 predicted proteins | sample 1593041 | NCBI WGS metagenome assembly OJEF01 (sample SAMN05416790, study PRJEB24817) | seawater metagenome | isolation source: Sea water | place: Canada:Atlantic | collected 2013-11
ATAGCGTAGCGTCTCGTGGGCTCGGAGATGTGTATAAGAGACAGATATTAAATTCAACTTGTCTATTCTTGCAAAGCTGGGATGAAGAGATGACATCTTCACTGGTAGCATGCCTATGATCTGGTCTTGGATGAAGTGTTAAACCTGAGACACCTAAGTCAATTGCCCTGTTAGCAAAATCTTCAAGCGAAGGATTGCCCTCACCTCTTGCATTTCTTAAAAGTGCTATTTTATTGAGATTAATGCTTAATTTCATTAGATTATTATAAAGCGTAAAGACAAATTATCTATATAGATCATTCTTCTCATCTACAGTAAGGTCTAGCGCATCATTTATACCATAGGATGATTTTGAAAAACCCTTCATGAGAATAACTGGCTTTAATTCATCTCCCTGGCCCATTAAAAGACCAGCAGCAGCTGCAAGCTCATCTGCTATTGCTATTTCAGTGCTTTTTAATGTGTTGCCGTAAATATCGCTCTCACCTTTTAAATCTATTAAGCTCTGAATATTTGCACTAGCTAGGGCGAAATTGGTTACTCCAGATCTGTAGGGCCTAGACATAGAGTCAGTTATGACCACTGAGATATTTATATTTAATGATTTAGATATAAAAGATTGAATAATTTCAGCGCTGCTTGATGGGTCTATCGGTAGAAGTAAGACTAAATTTTCATCCTGAGGAATATTAGACCTATCAATGCCAGCATTGATATGAATAAAACCTAGATTATGCTCGACAATAATTACGTTTTTTTCTGTACTAATTATTGATTTTGATTCATTAAGAATCAATTGAATAAATGCAGGATTTCTATTGAGCTCCTCGCCTAAATCAATAGCGCTTTGAGAAGGAATGACATCATCAAGATTTATGTATCTGTTTTCAGCTTTTGAAATTATTTTTTGAGCAATAATTAAAATATCCCCATCTTCAAGTAATAAATTATTGTCAGATATAGACTTAAGAATTATTTCATTAAGGTTATCACCAGGCTCAATTAAAGGGAATTTCTTTAATGCTATTAAATTTAAATGGTCCATTTATATGTTGAGTAACTCTATGCTGCTAACAATAATATATAATCTTTAGAAATCCTAATTTAATTATAAAATGTCAGCTTTAGATCATAAATTACTAGATATATTAATATGCCCTATTTCGAAGAGTTCTTTGAAATACGACAAAGAAAACAATGAATTAATATCTGAAGAAGCTGCCCTGGCTTACCCAATTAAGGATGGTATTCCAGTAATGCTTCCTGAAGAAGCTAGAAAGTTATAGTGTTACGCATCTCTTTTAACCATTAGGTTACAATTACTTTTTTATAAGCGCCCGTAGCTCAGCTGGATAGAGTACTTGGCTACGAACCAAGGGGTCGGGAGTTCGAATCTCTCCGGGCGCGCCATCTTTATTATTTCTAAATTGGTTCAATATAAATAACTTGTGAAGCTTTAGAGTCATCTTTAAAAACTTTTCTTTCTTCTTAATGCCTTTACATTTAAACTGCTATTTCTTTCAAGTACAGCCTCTCCCTAGTCGCGACGGCCTCTATAGACGTTGTACTTGTTAGTTCAAGTTTAACCTCCACATCAAATTCTGTAGATTATTTTAGAACTGCTATAATACTATTTCTTTCAAGTGCGTCTATTACTGGCTTCTACAGATGATGCGCTTGTTAGTTCAACTTTAGATGTTCTAATTTTGAAAGCTGGAGAGATATGAATAATTGGATTCACTTAGTTATATATGGATGTCTTGCAATTGGAATATTTGCATTTATGCTAAATTTGGCTTACTAGATATGCCTGATCTTTCTATTTAATAGCTTCCAATTCAGTAATTTTCTCCAACCATTCCTTTTCTGCAACTTCAAGTTCACCAGATAATTCTGATTGGTTTCTAACAAGATCCTGCATATCATCTCTTCTGTCTGCATCGTAAATATCGGGATCTGCAAGTTTTAGATTTGTATCTTCTAACTTACCATTTAAGCGACTGATTCTTTTTTCCAAAGAGCTAATAGACGATTTTAAATTTTTAATTAATAAAGTCGTATCTGTCTTGACTACATCTTTTACTTTTACCTTTTTGCTATCTGTTTTTACAATATTCGGTTTTAGGATATAGTCCTTGTAATCGTCTAGGTCGCCATCAAAAACATCAACTGTCTTATTATCAACAAGGTAAAAGGTATCAACAGAACTGCTTAGAAGGTGTCTGTCATGTGAAATTAGAAGGATGGCTCCTTTAAATGATTGAAGTGCCATTGTTAAGGCATGACGCATGTCCATATCCAAGTGATTGGTAGGCTCATCCATTAATAAAATATTAGGTTTTTGGTAGGCAATAATGGCAAATGCTAATCTTGCTTTTTCACCACCAGAGAATAAGTCTATTGGCTCTTTGACCTTGTCTCCCTTGAAATTAAATCCACCAAGATAAGTTCTTATTTGTTTCTCAGCTTTTGTTTCATCAAGTCTATAGATATGTGAAAAGGCAGAGATAGATAAATCAAGGTCATCAACCTGATGCTGAGAAAAATAACCTACTTTAAAGTTATTACCAGCTAGACGCTCACCATCTATTAAAGGAATACTTCCTACTAAGGATTTTATTAGCGTCGACTTACCAGCACCATTTGGACCAAGTAAACCGATCCGATCTCCAGGACTAATTGAAAGGTTAATGTTTGATAAGATAATTTCTTCATAACCTAGATTAGAGGTGTTTAGTGAGACCAATGGATTTGATATTTTCTCTGTTTCAGGAATGGTAAAGCTAAAGGGTGAATCAATATGAGCTGGGGCTATTAATTCCATTTTCTCAAGAGCCTTTACCCTGCTTTGTGCCTGCCTAGCTTTTGTTGCTTTTGCTTTAAATCTATTTATAAAGCTTTGCATATGAGCGACTTCTTTCTGTTGCTTAATGAAGTTACTTTCAACCTCTGCCATACGCTCAGCTCGAATAATCTCAAATTGAGAATAGTTACCGGTATAAAGTTCAATAGATTGTCTGTGCAGGTGGGCTATAGAGCTAACGCAATCATCTAAGAATTCTCTATCATGTGAAATTAGTAGCAAAGCTCCTGGAAATGATTTTATCCAATCAGAAAGCCATAAAATAGCATCTAAGTCTAAGTGATTGGTAGGCTCATCAAGCAACATTAGATCTGAAGGTTGCATTAAAGTTTTAGCCAAATTTAATCTCACTCTCCAGCCACCTGAAAAGTCTTTAAGTGATTTACCAAAATCTTCTTGCTTAAAGCCTAGCCCACTCATAAGCTTTTCAGCCTTTGATTGGGCTGTATAGCCTCCTAAAGAAGAGTAATTTTCATATAGCTCACCGAGGAGCTCAAATTTCTCATCATTCTCTGCTTTAGATATTTCTTCCTGTATCTCAAGAAGCCTAAAGTCTCCTGAGAGAACGTAATCAAGAGCCACTTCGTCTGATGATGGAACTTCTTGGGCTAGGTATGAAATCCTAAGAGAGCTAGGAAAATTGATGCAACTTTGATCTATTTCAAGTTCACCTTTAATAATTTTAAAAAGACTGGTTTTCCCTGTACCGTTTGCGCCAACAAGACCAACCTTTTGATGATGATGAATCATGAATGAAACATCATCAAAGAGAGTCTTCCCGCCGAGAACTAGTTCTAAATTATTAAAAGAAAGCATTATATGGGTTTAAAAAAAAGCTAGTGTATCAAATGAAAAATCTAAAGCAATTAATGGTTCAACAATTAGGTATTTAAACCGGCGCTATATCCCGAAGCCCATGCCCATTGAAAATTAAATCCTCCAAGATGACCTGTGACATCCAGAACCTCGCCTATAAAAAATAACCCAGGTTGGTTTAATACTTCCATTGTCTTTGAGCTTATTTGATGAACGTCAACACCTCCAAGAGTAACTTCTGCTGTCCGATACCCCTCTGTAGATGATGGTTTTAATAACCAATTATTTAAATTATTAGCAATTAAAGTAATTTCTGCTTTAGACCATTCCGCCAATGGTTTCTCTGATAAGTTGCTCCATAATAAAGATTCTAATTCAGCAACAAGCGCCTTAGACATAAAAGTATTTAGAAATGATCTTAATAAAAGCTTTGGGCTCTCATCCTTTGCTTCGGTAATTAATAAATTAGCGTCATGGCTCGGTAATAAATTTATAGCTATATAATCGCCCTCTTTCCAATAGCTAGAAATTTGTAATACCGCTGGGCCGCTTAATCCCCTGTGAGTGAAAAGAATATCTTCTTCAAACGTTTGTCCATTACAAGAGATTCTTATTCCATGAGAAACACCTGAAAGCCTTCCGCATATCTCACTCATATAATCAGTGAATATAAAGGGTACTAAACCAGCTCTCAATGAAGTAACAGATAAATTAAATTGCTTTGCAAGATCATAACCAAAACCACTACCACCAAGAGTTGGAATCGATAGTGCTCCAGTAGCTACAATTAAGGATGATGTAACATATTTTGTAATCGTCTTATCTTCAGACTTGTCGTTAATAGTAGATACTGAATAACTACTTTCTACTTTATTAAAATGTACTTTTGAAGCATTGGTATTTTTAATAAGATCAACATTATGCAATTCACATTCGTTTAACAGTAACTTAACAATGTCTTTGGCGGAATTAACGCAAAATAGCTGATTGCGCTTTTTGGTATCGTGCTCAATACCGTAAGAATCTACTAAATCTATAAAATCTTGAGGAGAGTAGCTGCTTAATGCTGATTTACAGAAATGTTCATTTTTAGAAATAAAATTATCAGGGTCAACAAAATGATTCGTGAAGTTACACTTTCCTCCACCTGACATAAGAATTTTTTTACCAGCTTTATTTGATTTTTCTATAACAAGAACTTTTTTATTTCTCTTTGCTGCAGTGATTGCTGAAAAGAGACCGGCTGCCCCTGCGCCTAGGACTATGACATCGTATGTATTGACCGACTGAGACATATAAATTATTTTATAGAAGAATACTAACCTTTTCTATTTTTACTTCTTGTTCTATGGTTGAATCCAGCTCTAGGATTAAAGTTTTTCTTTTTCTTCTTATCTCCAGAAGGGACTACTTCAATTGGTTCAAAGCCTGCTACCTCTACCCTAGGGAGAGTTTGATTTAGTAACTTTTCGATATCCTTAAGTAAACGGAATTCATCAGAGCTAACAAGAGTTATCGCCTTTCCCTCATCGCCACCTCTTCCAGTTCTTCCAATTCTATGAATATAATCCTTTGCCACAGTAGGAACATCAAAGTTTATTACTTGTGACATTTTTTTGATGTCAATTCCACGAGCCGCAACATCTGTTGCTACAAGTATCTTAGTTTTATTATTTTTAAATGCTTCAAGGGCTTTCATTCTATTATTCTGTGTTTTATTTCCATGAATAGCTTGTGCTTTAATACCTACCTTATCCAATTGCTTTTGAAGTCTATCTGCACCGTGCTTTGTTCTTGTAAAGACTAATGCCTGTGACCATCCTTCAGTCTCAATAAGTTCAATTAAGAGTTCTGCTTTTCTTGATTTATCGACCGGATGAACATAATGCTCAATATTGGCCCCTGTCTCTCCATCGGTGGTAACGGATATCTCTATAGCACGCTCTGATAGTTCTTTAGCTAATGCTCTAAAAGAGTTAGAAAAGGTAGCTGTAAACATTAAATTTTGTCTTCTTTCAGGAAGAAGACCTACTATTTTTTTAATATCATGAATAAAGCCCATATCTAACATTTGATCAGCTTCGTCGAGAACTAAAATTTCAATATTTTTAAAATTGACTGATTTCTGGTTATATAGGTCTAATAATCTGCCAGGAGTAGCGACTAATACATCAACTCCTTTTCGTAATTTTAATTGTTGATTATGGATTCTAGCCCCACCATAGACAGCAGTAGATCTAGTTCCTAAATACTTACTATATGTATTAACATTTTCGTTAACTTGCGCGGCCAATTCTCTTGTTGGAGTTATTATTAAAGCCCTTAATTGATGGCCTTTAAACGCATTTTTTGGATCTGAAAGTTTGTGCAATATTGGAAGGACAAATGCAGCTGTTTTTCCAGTCCCAGTCTGTGCAGCAGCCATTACATCGCTATTATTTAGAATTGCAGGTATTACCTCGGCCTGAATCGGGGTAGGTTTATCGTATTTTTGATCTTTTAATGATCTAACAATTGGGTCTGATAATTTTAGATCATCAAAATTCATTTATAGCCTTTGCTTAATTAATGCCGGAAGAGTACAGATAAGTTGTGTAATGGTCAATGTTTTAAAATAATCAATATTAATCATAGGAAGTAAGGTTTTTAAAGGAGCTAGGTAACTTTATAATTATAAAATCATATTAATACTTCTATCTATAACCCAATAGAAACCAACACCACCCAAAAGATAAGAAACAAAAATAGGGTAATTAATTTGAAGTGAGCTTCTTTTGATTACATAAATACATAGTAGGAATATTAGTATTACTAGAATCTGACCAATTTCTATTCCTATATTAAAAAAAAGTAACGAGTAAAAGAGGTTGCTATCACTTAAACCTATCTCAGTAAGTGCTGATGCAAACCCAAATCCATGAAGCAATCCAAATCCAAAAGCAATGAACCAAGGAGTAGTTTTATATAGTTTATTTTGACTAATTTCTAAAGCTAGATAAACAATGGTAACAGCGATTAAAATTTCAACTGTTGATTGGGGTATTAGGACAGCACCAGTTACAGAAAGGGCTAACGTAATACTGTGAGCTAAGGTAAATGCAGTGACTGTTTTGATAACGTTAAAAAAGCCGCTAACAATAAGAAGGAGGCCAAGTAAAAATAAGATATGGTCTAAGCCTGAAAATAAGTGAGCCAAACCTAAGTTAAAATAACCACTTCCATAAATAGTAATTTTCTTAGGCACGAGTAACTTTGAATTTCTTAAATTAATAAGACCCTCGAAGACTTGGCCGTCAAGGTAGTTAATTGTTACTAGAGCATCGGTTAGAACACTTAGATCAGTAATTTCTAGATAATCTCCTTTGATGGAGGATTCACAATCTAGCTTAATATTTTCAACAACATACTTGCCTTGATAATAAAGAGATTCATTGACTCTTGAGCAAGCTAGCGGAAATACAACCTCACCTCTTTGGCCAATATTCTTTTTAGGGTACATCCACTGAGCCTGATATTCAAAAGAAACCTCATCTACTTCATTAAGGACAAGATGAGCAGGATTAAACTCATGAGCTGATAGATATGATGGGACGAGAATACTAGTAATTAGTAAAAGAGCAGCTACCCTATTCATCAAACTTTAAGTTTGGATTTATTATTACCTTATATTCAGACTTAATTTGATCTATATAGTTACTGACTGCTGCTTCTTTATTAAACGATATTAGATCAACTTCTACCTGTTTAAGAACTTGAGCAATTTCAGGGTAGTAACCTGGTTTTGAATCTATTACGAAAACAATATGATGTCCAAATGATGACTTGAAAGGCCCAACCCATTGATTTAACTTAACTTGATTAAAGTTTAAGGCAAACTGCCTGCCGAAATTTCCTGATATTTCATCAAGATTATTATCGCTAAAACTTTTACCCAAAAAAAAGGGATCCGATTTTATAGCCTGATTATTATTTATAACTTTTTTGAAGGCTATGTTTGATCTTTCTTCAGAATTATTTTCTGCTGAAAAGAAGTAATGCTTAAAGGTATGTGTTGGTTGAATATAATATTTTTCTTTGTTGGATGAATAAAAATCTGTAAGGTCTTTGTTTGACGGCGGTTCAGACATAGATTCTTGTTTTAGAAAAGTTATTTTTTGAGCGAGTCTTCTTTTAATAATTCTATCTTCTCTATCCAGTCCTAAAAGAAGCGCCTCTCTATATAAAATTTCCTCCTCTACTAAATTACTAATAATCCTACTAATCTCATCATCAGTTGGATTTCGACCGACTTGAGATTTCCAAGCGCTAATCAGACTAGTAATTTCTTGATCTGAGATAAAAATATCTTTCGTATTTTGATCAGAATTAAACCCTATATCAAGAAGATATATGCATAATCCAATTATAAAAAATACAGTTATTTTAGATTTCAATTTAAAACTACTTCAAGGATTAATATTTTTAACTATCGCCTAAGGATATAGTCCCGCCTAGAGGGATAACCACAACATCACTTGCAGCTGGGACATACCATATAGGTGATGACCATGCTCTTTCTTGGAGAGTTTCATGAAGATCCTCTCTTGGTGTGAAACCTGCCCTAACAGCATCCCATGAAGACCATCTACATGTTGGATTTTCAAGAACTCTTACATAATAGAAAGATTTAATAGATGGATCAAAATCTGGATCATTCCAAACTGTCTTAAGCTCTGAGGCACCGACACCTTGGGTTATTGAGCAGTCTGCAATACTAACCCTTGCTCCATTATCAGGACATCTATTAGTAATAGGATCAACACTCAAGCCATCCGAACAAGCTATATCATAGACTTTCTCATTAGGCGTACCGCTATCTATATCAATCCATCCTTTAATAATTTGAATTCTTTGAAGTGCAGCTCCATTCTTATCCTTTTGAGCCCATACAAGAAAATCTGGAGCTTGATTATCATCATTTAATAAGTCAGCACCCATAGTTACACCCTTTTCATAAGCTTCACTTACTAATGTATCCGAAGATAGGTCTATGGAAGCTAAGTCATAGCCAGCAAAAAATCTCACAGCAATTCTTGTTCCGGTAGTTGCAAAAGTTTCTTTTCTTTTAAAAGCTTCAAAAATTGAATCCCTTGTATTTTCTTCAGCCCAAGCAACTGCCAAACCAGAAGCTCCCCATTGAGTAAAACCTGTATTACTATAGGTACCCTGATTCATATCAATGGTCGAAATTGGCTGATTAAATTCTGCTGAGTATTCTTTTAGATCGTTAACTTGTTGTCCAGATAAAGGAATTGAGCCTCTATTTGCTGCTGCTCCATCAAGAAGACCAACTTTTGACCAATAATTAGCTTCATCATAAGAGCCTGCTCCAGTATGCGTATCACTAGAACCAATTAAACCAAATTTATAGGGATTTCCTTGACCGCTGAAATCAAGTGTCAACCCATTAAGATAAGCCTCCCTTACATAACCTCCTGAGGGTCTACTAAAGGTTGGGGGTCTACTGCCTACCCTTTTATCCATAATTTCAAAATCAGCCCATTCATCATCAGGCGAGAGAAGAGGATGGGTGTCTGAAGTTCCTTTAACTTGCGTAATTTCAACAACAGGTTCATTTCTCATTCTTTTTTCAGCATAAGCTCTATTAATAGCTCCGCCTTTAAATGTTTCCATTTCAAACATCTGACCATTAGATCCGTTGCTATTATGTGGCATGGAGATTGTATCAACGCCTTTTTCTCTTAAGCCATCCTGCCATGTCCACAAATCCTCTGGATTAATTGAGTCAATTCTTGTCCAAGGCCTTATTGGAGCTTTTGAGGAATTAAATAAAACATTTCTATGAAGGTTGCCCCCTTCAGTATCAGTTGATGTGGTGAATTCGTAACCAATAAAAGCCGTAAAATTACCAGGATCATTATGCTCATTAGCAGATCTAACAATATCTTCCCAAGCAGATTTATGCACATCGTAATCAAAAGACGCTAAAGCTAATTGAATATTTTTAGTAAAATAAGCTTTCACCGTATTTATATGCCACCAAGGCTGAGGATTAATAATAGTCTGAGCTAGAACTGAGCTAAAGATATTAGCTCTCTCCGCTGTTGAGTCAGCTGTTAGGTTTTCAGGTCTATTTAAGTTATGAAAAGGTTTTGCAAAATCCTGTTTAGAAATATCAGTTGATGTATCTGCATATGCTTGAATCATCCCCATGTAAAAACCATGGTCTGTAACAGAGTAAAAATCTAGAGGCTCTTGAAGTTTCATCTCGTAGCCTAACGGATGAGATATGCCCTCTCCTTTAGCATACTTATATGCGTCATCAGGTGATGCAGTTACACCAAAAACATAAGCATCAAAAGAATATTTAGTATGAACATGCACATCGCCATAATAAGCATTTCTATCTTTATTAGCTAAAGGCATCGCTTTAGCGGTTACTGGTTTTTCAAGAGAAAAGTCCGCTAACTCAAGAGAGGAATCAGATTGAAGATTTTTAAATAAACTTAATACTGGTCTTTTGTCATATATATCAAGATAGATTAATGAAAGTGTTAATAAGTAAACAGCTGGAACTGCTATCAAAATACCTTTTAAAATCTTACTATTCATCATGTTTTCCTAAAATTGTTAACTTTAATCTTATCATAAGGCGTCTTTAAATTAGGCAACTCAATTAATCAAATAATACAATTAATTAAAGCAAAAATGCACAACGAACCCAAACTCTATTAGAGAAAAAGGCAGTTGTTTAATATTAATAGTGTCTCCTGTAAAATTGTATAGCTGCTGTCTCTTATACACATCTCCGAGCCCACGAGACGCTACGCTATCTCG
>OJEF01000772.1_pt1 | contig 10510 bp, 11 predicted proteins | sample 1593041 | NCBI WGS metagenome assembly OJEF01 (sample SAMN05416790, study PRJEB24817) | seawater metagenome | isolation source: Sea water | place: Canada:Atlantic | collected 2013-11
CGAGATAGCGTAGCGTCTCGTGGGCTCGGAGATGTGTATAAGAGACAGATTTGATGGTATGCCTCAAAGTGCTATAAATACTGGATTTCCAGACTTTGTAGTGCCTGTGGAGGATATGAGTAATGAAATTATAAGCTATTTTGACAGTAGTAACATCTTAAGCATCACACAAGATTTCACTAATATAGATGACTCTGCACTAAGAGATATATTAAACTTACTTAAAAGCAAGACAGAGCTAGACTTCAATCTTTACAAAAGACCAACATTATTACGCCGTATTATTAGGCGAATGAGAATGCTACAAATAGGATCATTAAGAGATTACTACAAGTATTTAAAGGACAGTAAAGATGAGGTAGATATTATTTATAAAGAATTTTTAATTGGAGTTACAAAGTTTTTCAGAGATGAAGAAATGTGGCGTCTTCTTGAAAATAATGTGATACCTAAATTAGTAGCAGATAAACAAGATAATGATATTCTCAAAATTTGGGATGTAGCATGTAGTACTGGAGAAGAAACTTATTCTTTGGCAATTTTGTTCTTAGAAGAAATTGCTAAACAGAAAAAACGCATAGAGCTTAAAATATTTGCAACAGATATTTCTCAATTTCATTTAGATATTGCCAGTAAAGGCGAATATAGCAAAAGCACTTTGGTAGATGTAGATCCAGAATATCTAGCCAGATATTTTAAAAAGGATGATGATACCTTTAAAATAGCAGAATCTGTAAGACGCACCGCAATATTTTCAAATCATAACATTCTAAAAGATCCACCTTTTAATAAGGTAGATATGGTAATGTGCAGAAACCTATTAATTTATTTTCAGAATGATGTACAGCAAAAAGTATTTAAAGTATTGCACTTTAGCTTAAAACTAGAAGGTTATTTAGTTTTAGGATCTAGCGAAAGTTTAGGTAATGAAGGCGATAACTTTGACACTATTAGTAGAAAGTGGAAAATTTTCAAAAACCTAAAAGTTTCCAGAGGCTTAAGAACAGAAACTTTACATTCTTCGAGTGACAGAAAGTTTAGAAACAAAAGAAGAACAAACCCAGATATCGTTGCTAATTCTAATATGAAGCAACGAAAAATAGAAGAACTATTAAGCTCATCTATTTTAGAACAGTTTAATGCTACGAGTATTTATATAGATGAAGATTATAACATCTTAGAAGCACGTGGTAACTTTAGGAAATTTGCAAATCTACCTAACTCAGGTTTTACAACTAACCTGCTTAAAATGCTTCCTGAAGAATTTAAAATACCACTAACAACTAGTGTAAAACGATCTAAACGCCTTAAGGATAAGCATGTCATTTCAGAGCGAATCATTTTTGTAAATGATGATGGTCAAACAGCTGTAGATCTAAGAGTACTTCCAATATCAGATGATAACTCAAATAGAGTAACAGAGTTTGTGGTATCACTAATGGATCAAAACATTGAGAGTGTTAATGAAACTGTTATTGAGCGCACAAGTATTAGTGAAAGTGCCTCATTACGAATAAAAGATCTCGAGGAAGAAATAGATCATGTTCAAGATGAATTAAATAAAGCTATAGAGGAAACAGAGACGAGTAACGAGGAGTTACAAGCTACTAATGAAGAGTTATTGGCTAGTAATGAAGAGTTGCAAAGTACAAATGAAGAGCTACAAAGTGTAAATGAAGAATTGCATACCGTAAATGCAGAGCATATTCAAAAACTTGACGAATTAGGTGCTCTAAACGAGGATATTAATAACTTACTAACAAGTACCAATTTAGGCGTGATTTTCTTAGACTCTAAGTTAAGAATACGAAAATTTACGCCAGCTATTAAAGAACATTTTGATTTATACCAAGCAGATGTAGGAAGGCATATAGATAATTTTGTTGTTAGTTTTGGAGAGAACAACACAAACAATATTGTAACTAATGCAGAACGTGTTATTAATACAGGAAAAGTATTTGAAAAGAAAATAATAAGCAAAGGCAAACGTCACTTTTTACAACGCATATCTCCATTTATTACAACCGCTGGAGAAGCTAATGGTGCAGTAATCACATTTATAGATATAGAGAGTATTCATAAATCTCAAGAAGAACTAAGAAGAAGTCAATCTAAGTTTAAAGATTTCTATGAAAATGACCCTGTAATGCATGCTAGCATAAGTCCAGATAGCGGAAACATTGTGGATTGCAATAAAATATTTTATAAAACTTTAGGGTTTAAAAACAAAAAAGAGATTTTAAACAAATCTATCTTTCAATTTTATAATGATCAATCTAAAATAAAGGCAAGCGATTTAATTACTGAAATAAAAAACACAGGTGAGGTTCAAAATGAAGACATGACCTTGGTTTCTATGGATGGCAGAGAAATACACGTGTTACTAAACTCCAAGCTTACAAAAAATATTCACGGAGAAACAATAACTATGGGAACACTCTTAGATATTACAGCTCTTAAAGAAACAGCAGATAAGTTAGCCAAGAGACAATTAGATTTAGAGATGGCTAACAATGAGTTGGAGCAATTTGTGTCTATTTGTTCACACGATTTAAAAGAACCACTAGCAACTATTCGATTTGGAAGTGAAATGCTGGACAAAAACTTTAGCCACCAACTCGAATCAAAAGGTAAAGAATACATCAGGTATATTCATGAAGCTGCCGGACGTTTGGCAAATCAAATAAATGCCCTACTTGAGCATAGTAGAATAGGGCAAAACAGTGAAAAGCAAGATGTAGATTTAAAACAAGTGTTAGATACTGTTGTTATGGATCTTGCTAAAAGTATAAGTGACTGTAAAGCAAAAATTTCTATCGGTAAACTGCCAATTATTAAAGGGTATGAGGTAGAGTTGAGGTTACTATTCCAAAACTTGCTTTCTAATGCTTTAAAGTATTGCAAAAAAGGTGTTACTCCAGATATTAGAATATCATATTTTAAAGATAATGATCATTATATCTTTTCTGTGAATGATAATGGTATTGGTATTGAAGAAATAGATCTAGAAAACATATTTAAAATTTTCAATAAAATACATAGAAACGATAATATTGAAGGTACAGGAATAGGCTTAGCCCATTGTGACAAGATTGTAAAACTGCACGATGGTAAAATTTGGGTAGATTCTCAACCTGGCATAGGAAGTACTTTCCATTTTAAGCTTAAGGCTTAATAAATAATCTTAGTTTTGCGTAAAACTTAAGCAATGATCAAGGCAATTTTATTTGATATGGATGGTGTTATTGTAGATACAGAACCTCTACATAAAAAAGCCTATTACAAGATGTTTGAAGATTTTAGCCTACCCGTTTCTAAACCACTTTATGAGTCGTTTACAGGGCAATCTACCCTAAATATCTGTAAGCGATTGGTAGATGAATTTAAAGTAGATCACGCTCCAGAAGAATTAGTTGCTAAAAAACGCCTTCATTTTAAGTATTTATTTGAAAATGATGAGAGCCTTCAGCTTATTTCTGGTGTAGAAGACTTAATTAAAGACTATTATGCTAACGGTCTTACCTTAGTATTAGCTTCTTCAGCATCTATGCCTAATATTAACAGGATTTTCGAAAGGTTCAATTTAAATCAATATTTTGTAGCCAAGTTAAGTGGTGCAGACCTTAAAGAGTCTAAACCTAATCCTGAGATATTTGTAAAGGCAGCCGAGGCATCTGGACAACCCAAAGAAAATTGCTTGGTAATCGAAGACTCAACTAATGGTATTAAAGCAGCTAAAGGTGCTGGTATTTATTGCGTAGGTTACGATAGCAAACACTCTACAAACCAAGACTACAGTTTAGCAGACAAAGTGATTTCAGATTATAAAGAAATTTCTTTTGCTAACTTAATGAGGTAACTTAGTCCTTAGTACTCCATAAAGGAGAGTTCCCAATAACGCCCCAACAATTACAATTAGAATAGGCCAATATCCTGCGCCTATAAGAACATACATTGGTCCTGGACACGCGCCAACCAAAGCCCAACCTAAACCAAAAAAGATACCGCCAACTAAATATCTTGTAACGCTAAATTCTTTAGGTGTTGGGTTTATTGCTGCTCCATTAAGAGCTTTAATTTCTTTCTTCTTTATTAAATAAAGGCCAGCAACACCAAGTATAACTGCCGATGCAATTATGCCATACATATGAAATGATCCTAATTGAAACATTTCATAGATTCTAAACCAAGACGCAGCTTCAGACTTGTAAAGAACTATTCCAAAAAGAATGCCTATACCTAAAAATGAAATAAACCTCATAACTTAAAATATTAATGGAAATAGTAAATGAATCATAAGTAAACCACCAATAAAAAACCCTATTACAGCTATTAGAGATGGTGTTTGTAAGTTACTTAACCCAGAGATAGCATGTCCAGAAGTACAACCACCAGCATACCTTGCGCCAAACCCAACCAATAAACCACCAATTAATAAAATTAGGATGTTAAATGGATTGTCTAAAGCTTCAGCAGAAAAAATCTCTTTAGGTAAGTAAGAACTGTTAACGCTATTAAAGCTGTAATCTTCTTGCAGTTGTGTAGCAATTACAGGGTTTATGGTAACTACATTATTCGAGAAAAATGTTGACGCCAAAAAGCCACCAATTACAACTCCTAGGACGACAGTAAGATTCCAAATATTTGCTTTCCAATCAAACTTAAAAAAGTCAGCAAATTTTTCGGCACCCATAGCAGAACACATTGTTCTTAAATTAGAAGACATCCCAAAAGATTTACCGGCAAATAGTAATAAAAACATCACCAATGCTATAAGTGGCCCAGAAACATACCAAGGCCAAGTGTCATATATAAAATCCATATTAACTAAAATCTTTTACTGCATCACTAAGATCATACACAGCTATTTCATCTGTATCTAACTCAGCTAAAATGATGCTACTTCCTGCAGCGCTACGATAACCACCAGCACAATGAACTATAATTGGACTTATAGTTGGAATAGCCTTAATATTCTCTCTTAATTCATGTAATGGAATATTAATAGCCTGAGGAAATAATTTTTGATTTGCGACTTCGCTTTTATTTCTGATATCAACAATAGTATACGTGTCTGGATATTTTTTAAAATGCTTTAAATCTAATTTTTTAGACGTAGAGAAGTCTTCTTTAGCTAGGGTTATAAAGCCTTTAATTTGCTTTTCATATCCAATTTTGGTTACACGTTCGTAAATTGAAGCTGCTTGATTAGAATTTTCTAAAACAATATAAAACTCTTCATCAGGATTAACTATGGAGCCTAACCAAGTTTCAAATTTAGAAGTAGGTGACATAGCCATGATGTTGTAACTTCCCTTTAAATGATTGTCTTTAAAGTTTTTCTCATCGCGTATATCTATTATTAGAGCATCTGTTGGAGCAACTTTAGTTTTATAATACTCTATAACACCCTTAAAGTTTTCATCATAATTTGATGCACCATCTTTATTAATAGAAACCGCCTTATTAAAATACTTTGGTATAAATGGTTGATCGTCTAATAATTCAGACATAAATTCACCTTCGTTTTTTACATTAAAGGCCCAGTTGCTTAACCTTTCGTTTCCTAATGTAGAAGAAGTAGAGTTGGAGCTCATCCCTTTTCCGCAAAGAGAGCCTGCACCATGAGCAGGATATACTAAGGCGTGATCTGGCAGTTCTGCATATACCTTGTTAATAGTCTTGTACATGCTTTTAGCCATTGCTTTTCGTGTAGCTTTTAAATGGCCAGAACCTTCTCGAAGATCTGGTCTCCCAACATCGCCTACAAAAAGAGTATCTCCTGTAAATAAAGCAACATCTTCGCCTTGTGTAGCAATTACTGTAATACTATCTGGAGAATGGCCAGGAGAGTTTACTGCAGAAAATTCAATATCACCTATTGTAACGGTATCTCCAGAATCAAAAGTCTTATGTGGGTAATCTGCGTTTACCTTTTCACTGGTATAAATTGTAGCTCCAGTTTCTTTATGAATTTGCAAATGAGAGCTCACAAAATCTGCATGTGGATGAGTTTCAAAAACAGCCACAATTTTAGCATTATGCTTTTTTGCTAAGGCGTAATATTGGTATGGGTTTCTTTCTGGATCTACAATGGCAATTTCATCATTGCTTATAATTGCGTAGGAAAAATGAGAAAGCGGTTTGTATGTAAATTGTATAATATTCATGCAAGAGATTTTATGCAAAAATACAGTTCATATCTTGACATTTTTGTAACTTTTGTTACAGAGAACTTAGATTTATTTGAATATAGATTCTTTTAGAATTATATATATTCCCATAACTAGAACAAACCAACCAAATCCCTTTTTTAATTTTTTGCCATCTATAAAGTTATTTAGCCAAATGCCTATAAAAATACCAGCGACAGATAAGCTTGAAAATAGGATAAGGAAACTCCATTCGATATCTAAATTTTGAATGTCTCCAATAAATCCTATTAAAGACTTTATGGCTATTATGAGTAATGAGGTAGCTACGGCCTTCTTCATTGGCAATTTAGCAAACAACACTAATGCTGGAATAATTAAAAAACCGCCACCAGCACCAACTATTCCTGTAAGCACTCCAACTACAGCACCTTCAATTAAAATAAGAGGATAATTAAATTTAATTTTTTCGTCTTGCGTTGTTGTTTTCTTTTTATCCCTAATCATAGTTATTGCCGCAATGAGCATGATTAGAGCAAAAAATATCATTATAGCTATATTCTTAGTCACTATAAAATCACCTAAACTAAATAATGTGTCTGGAATTGCTGGTACTAAATACTTTCTAGTTAAATACACTGCTATAAAAGCAGGAATAGAAAACACAATAGCTGTTTTAATATCTATTAACCCTTTTTTCAAGTTTTTGATAGCGCCAACTAATGCTGTTGTGCCCACAACAAATAAAGAGTAAGCAGTAGCTGTTACAGGGTTAATATAAAGTAAATAAACAAGTATAGGAACAGTTAAAATTGAGCCACCACCACCAATAAGACCTAATACAATACCTATAAGCAATGCACTTAAGTAACCTAATATCTGTAATACATCCATAGTAGCAATTTAAAGTTGCAAAACTAAAGGTTTAATTTAAAGATGTAAGTAACATTAGTTACTTAGGTGAATTATTTACTTAAAATATAAATTTTATTGCGTTCTAACTTAATTTCACCTTCTTGCTCCAGTGTTTTTAAAAGTCTAGAAATTACAACTCTAGAGGTGTTAAGATCAAAAGCAATTTCTTGATGAGTAATTTTAATGGTGTTAGATTTATTTACTTTCGCCTTGTTGCTTAAGTAATGTAACAATCTTTCGCTTGTATTAGAAAATGCAATAGTGTCAATGGTATCTAATAGTTCAATAAATCTTTCGTGATAGTTTTCAAATACAAACTTTCGCCAAGATTTATACTTTGAGATCCAAATTTCAATTTGATCTACTGGTAATAATACCATTGAGGTTTCAGTTTCGGAAACCGCCTTAATTTCACTCTTATGATGCCCAATAAAATAAGACAATGTCATAGCGCAACTTTGACCTCGTTTTAAAAAATAAAGAAACAACTCATCATTATTTTTATCTATACGTGAGATTTTTATTGCACCATCAATTATTAAAGGCATATGGCGCATATATTCGCCAAAGTCCATAAGTAACGTATCTTTAGGATAGGTTTTAATTTCACCTATTTTTATAATTTCCTCAAGAAGTTCCGCCTCAAAAACAGACTTAAAATGTTTGGTAATTATGTCTCTCATATATTGTAAAGATACTCCTACAACTCCACAAATGTTAAAATTTTATTTAAAAGATATCAAGAGAATCGAAAATACATTGTCTATGCTCTGTGCACAAAGCATTTCAATAGCTATTTAATTTATATTTGCAGTAATTATGAGCAGACTCGTACAAATTCAATTAGCTCCAGAAAAGCAAGACGACCATAACTATATTTTAGAATTAGCTTTAGAAAAAGCTAAGCTACAAATGAGTAAAGTTAGTGATTGGCGAATAAGAAAACGATCTATAGATGCAAGAAGAGCACCTGTAAAGTTAAATCTTCAGATAGAATTCTGGCTAAAAGGTGAAGTTAAAGAAAAGATTACTTCATTTACTCCTAAAGCAGTTTCAGATGCTGTTGAGGTTATTATAATAGGCGCTGGTCCTGCAGGATTGTATGCTGGTCTTAGAGCTGTTGAAGCAGGTTTAAAACCAATTATCTTCGAACGAGGAAAAGATGTAAGAGAGCGCAGACGTGATCTAGCTAAAATCAACAAAGAACACCTTGTAAATCCAGAAAGTAATTACTGCTTTGGAGAAGGTGGTGCAGGAACCTATTCAGATGGTAAATTGTACACGCGCTCAAAAAAACGTGGTAATGTTCTTAAGGCATTAGAGTGGTTTGTACATTTTGGAGCAGATGAAGATATTTTGGTAGATGCGCACCCACATATAGGAACCAATAAGCTTCCAAAGATTATCACAGCTATGCGAGAAGCTATTGTAGATGCTGGAGGTGAAGTTCATTTTAACTCTAAATTAACCGATGTTTTAATTGAAGATAAAGCAATAAAATCTGTCGAGATTAATAATGATACTTGGTTTAATGCAGCTCATGTTATACTTGCAACTGGGCATTCAGCCAGAGATATTTTCTACTTACTACACGATAAACAAATAACTATTGAAGCAAAACCGTTTGCTATTGGAGTACGTGTAGAGCATCAACAGGAATTAATAGATACGATACAATATCATGGAGATCAAGATAACCCGTATTTACCACCAGCATCTTATGCCTTAGTAGAGCAGGTAGATGGTATGGGCGTTTACTCATTTTGTATGTGTCCTGGTGGCATTATAGCGCCTTGCGCAACAGAACCTGGTGAAGTTGTGACTAATGGTTGGAGTCCTAGCAAGCGTAATAATCCCTATGCAAATTCAGGTATCGTTGTAAGTGTTACGCCTAAAGATCTTCCAAACTATTCCAAAGACAACCCGTTTGTATGTTTGGAGTTTCAACAAGAGGTTGAAAAAGCTTGTTGGGAAGCTGCAGGAAAAACACAGAAAGTACCTGCACAACGTATGGTAGATTTTGTTGAAGGTAGAGTGTCTAAAGACTTGCCTAAAACGTCTTACCAACCTGGATTAACATCTTTAGATCTTAATACAGTATTGCCAGATTTAATATCTGTACGACTACAAAAAGCGTTTAAGGCATTTGGCAAAAAGATGAAAGGATATTATACAAATACAGCTGTATTACACGCACCAGAAAGTAGAACATCTTCACCGGTTTCAATTCCTCGAGATACGGAAACGTTGGAGCATATTGAAATAAGCGGTTTATATCCTTGTGGCGAAGGAGCAGGATATGCAGGTGGCATTATTTCTGCAGCTATTGATGGAATTAATTGTGTTGATGCAATTGCAAAACTCTATAAACTATAATATTGTTTAGTCTTTTTATATAATAACTAAACAAAACTGTATCTTTACTAAAAGATACGTTATGTTTGGATTATTTAAGAAATCGACTGAGAAAGAGAAGCTTCAAGCTAAATATGCAAAGCTAATGGAGCAAGCACATAAGCTATCTAAATCTAATAGAAGGGCAAGTGATGCAAAAGTTGCTGAAGCTGAAGAACTTTTAAATAAAATGGAAAATTTAGAATAAGCTAAAGGATGTCTAAAAAAAAGAAACCAGATAACGTTGTATTTAATGAAGCAGATCAAAAATATGATGCCAGCTTAAAAACCTATGCAACAAATCTTGGTGCTCCGCAAATAACTTCACTCGATACCACAGCTTGGAAAAACAGGAGCATAAATAAAGTTAACCATAAGATTAAGACAAAATTCTCTGAGTTGCAGAGTGCTTACGAAGCTATGCTCAAGGAATATGAGTACAATCAATTAATTTACCAATCTAAGTTTTCTTTTGAACCTGTAGTTGGCGAAACGTACCACTTATACAGACGTAAAAACTCAGAAACTTTTTTATCTATCATTGCGCCACACCAATGTAATTTTGATTTTGTGGGAAGTTTTAAATTAAATGCAGACTCAATTTGGGAACGTGTTGAAAATAAAGATGATAAATAGTTGTAATATATAAAATGTTAAGTTAGCTTTACGTAAAGTAAACTTTACAAAATATTACTATGTTCAAATTGTTATCACACCGCTATAAAAAGATTGGTTTAATAATAGCGCCTATTGGTTTATGCCTTTGGATTTTTATGCAATTGGGGTTTGTCTCAAAACTTTCACAGTTATTAGGAATAACAGACGCCACTATTTTAAATATGAGTGTTGCTATTCTTGGTTTTTTTACCTTCTTATTTGGAACTTATGCTTTAGCATTTTCAAAAGAAAAAGTAGAAGATGAAATGATTAAGAATGTAAGGTTAGAGTCTTTTCAGTTTGCTGCCTTACTACAAATGATAGCTTTAGTATTGGGTATTATGGCTGTCTCTTATACACATCTGACGCTGCCGACGAATAGAGAGGTGTAG
>OJEF01000773.1_pt1 | contig 10508 bp, 8 predicted proteins | sample 1593041 | NCBI WGS metagenome assembly OJEF01 (sample SAMN05416790, study PRJEB24817) | seawater metagenome | isolation source: Sea water | place: Canada:Atlantic | collected 2013-11
CTACACCTCTCTATTCGTCGGCAGCGTCAGATGTGTATAAGAGACAGAAGTTATAGATTTTAAAAGTAAACAACCCTTAGAATATGCTACAATTATCATAAAAAATACAGTTACTAAAGAGATTTCTGGAGGTGTAACGAACCTAGATGGTTTTTTTTCTATTGAAATACCAAAAGCAACCTATGCGATAGATATTGCATTTATTTCCTTCCAATCTGTAAAATTTCCAAAAGAAAATATTATTTCTGACAAAGACTTAGGGGTTATAAAATTATCTGAAGCCACGAATGGTTTGGATGAAATAGTTATTGTAGCAGAAAAAACTACAGTAGATATTCGTTTAGATAAAAAAATATTTAATATTGGTAAAGATTTATCTATTCGTGGTGGAAATGCAAGTGATGTTTTAGGTAATGTACCATCAGTGCAAGTAAGTGTTGAAGGAACTGTGAGCTTGCGCGGAAATGAAAATGTAACCATATTAATCGATGGAAGACCAAGTGCTTTAGTAGGTATGAATGGAGCCGAAGCATTAAGACAAATTCCTGCAGAAGCTATTGAAAAAGTAGAAGTTATTACTTCTCCATCCGCGAGATACGATGCAGAAGGCACTGCTGGGATTTTAAACATCATATTAAGAAAAAACAAATTAATAGGTTTTAACGGATCTTTGCAGCTAGATTTAGGTTTCCCTGCTAGAGCAGGAACTGCTTTTAATGCAAATTGGAGAACAGAGAAATGGAACCTTTTTACAAATACCGGTTTTCGATACAATGAAACTCCTGGAAATGCTTTTAGCGATTCAGACTTTCTTTCTAATACAGCACAAAATGCAAAAGTTATAGAAAATAGAAATTTTGGAAGATTAGGCAGGTCTATATTTACAAGTTTTGGTGCCGAATACTACCTTACTGAAAATTCTAGTATTATTGGAAATATTGTTTTTAATGGAGGTAATGATGATGATGTAACCACAAATAAAATCGATCGGTTTAATGTTTTAGGAGACTTAAATGAAGCTACTTTTAGAACTGAAAGCGAAAGTGAAAGTGAACAAAGAATTCAGTATACTTTAGATTATGTAAATAATTTTGATAATAATGGAAAAAAGCTTTCTATAAATGGACAATACTCTTCAGAAATAGAAGATATTTTAAATGATATTACAGAAATAGATACCCAAGTAAATTTATTAAATGATTTAGAGCAAGTACTTGAAAATCAAAATGAAAATAGCGGTTTACTACAAATTGATTATGTAAACTCCGTAGGTGAAAACATTCAATATGAAGCTGGTTATAGAGGGAATTACAGAGATATTTTTAATAGTTTCTACTTAGCCGAAAGAGAAGATTTTGAAAATAACGGACCGCTTATTCCAGATACTGGCTTAAATAATTCTTTCAACTACGAAGAACTTATAAACGCAGCATATGTGCAATATGGTCAGAAATTTAATAGAATATCTCTATTAGTTGGTTTGCGCTATGAACATACTTCTCTTGAAATTATTCAAGAAATAGGTACTACCAAAAATAAAATAAATTACGGGAAATTATTTCCTACCATAAACCTTGGTTTTGAATTTAAAGACGGAGAAAATATTACTTTAGGGTATAATAGAAGAATAAGAAGACCCAGAGGTAGAAGTTTAAACCCATTTCCAAGCAGATCTAGTGAAAGCAATGTATATAGTGGTAATATAGATTTAAATCCTGTAATTACTGATGCCATAGATTTAGGATATTTAAAACGGTGGGATAAATTTACACTAAGTACATCTCTTTATTATAATATTAGTAATGATAATTGGGAAAGAATTCAAGAGGATACCGGTATGCTTACAGACAACGGTGACCCAATTACAAAAAGGTTTCCTATTAACCTGTCTACCCAAGAAAGAACAGGTCTGGAGCTTACACTAAATTATAGGCCATTTAAAATATGGAACATAAATAGTGATTTCAACGTATACGATGTTACTAGCAAAGGAGATTACACAAATGCTAACACTGATATTACGCAAAATTTTGACTTTAAAAACACTTCTTATTTCATTCGATTGAATCAAAAAATTACCTTACCAAGTGCAGTAGATTTACAGATTAATACTAATTATCGTGGACCTTCGGAAAACGCACAGACCAAAAGCAAAGGTGTCTTCAGTTTAAATATAGCTGCAAGTAAAGATTTGTTTAATGAAAGAGCTTCTTTAAGTTTAAATTTTAGTGACGTTTTTAATAGCAGAATCAGTCAAAGAAGAACAACGATTCCAGACTTCTTAGAACAGTATTCAGAATTCCAATGGAGAGAGCCTCAACTTAGAGTAAGCTTCGTATACCGCTTCAATCAAAAAAAGAAAAAAGTAAACGGAGGAAGAGAAACAAATGACGGTGAAAGCTTTGAGGGATAACATAACTAGAATAAAAAACACTCAAAAATATTAAAATTTAACAAATAGCTAAAACTAAAAAAACTCGTTCAATGTTTTGAACGAGTTTTTTTTATAATATATATATTTTAAGAAAACTACTTTCCTTCGGCAGCTTGCTTTGCTTCTTTTTTTAATTTTAAATTCTCCCAGATAGTTCCACCAATCCAATATGGCACTACAAATGTTAACAAAAAGATTAACAACCAGAAACCAGCTGTAAAAACAAACATGAATAAAACCAATCCTGAAAATTGAGAAAAATCTAACATTATAATATTTTTAATAAATTATAAAGCAAAAATAAGACATATTTTCAAATTCTGCTATCTTAAACTAAAATTTTTCAATAGTATTTTATACTACTCGTTAATAACGAATCTGCTTAGTTTTTTGTAAATTTGTATTTCTTAAAATTATACTCTTTTATTATGAAATATAGAATTGAAAAAGACACCATGGGGAATGTAGAAGTTCCTGCAGATAAATATTGGGGTGCACAAACAGAACGCTCGCGTAACAACTTTAAAATTGGTGCAGCAGCTTCAATGCCTTTAGAGATTGTATATGGATTTGCTTATTTGAAAAAAGCTGCAGCGTATACAAATTGTAAATTAGGGGTATTAACATTAGAAAAAAGAGATTTAATAGCACAAGTTTGCGATGAAATTTTAGAAGGCAAACTAGATGACCAGTTTCCTTTAGTAATCTGGCAAACAGGCTCTGGAACGCAATCTAACATGAACGTGAATGAAGTTATAGCTAACAGAGCTCATGAAATTGCAGGTCATATAATTGGTGAAGGCGAGAAAACTATTCAACCAAATGATGATGTAAATAAATCGCAATCTTCCAATGATACGTTTCCAACAGGAATGCATATTGCTGCTTTTAAGAAAATTGTAGAGAATACAATTCCGGGGATTGAGCAATTAAGAGATACATTAAAAGCAAAATCAGAAGCATTTAAAGATGTTGTTAAAATTGGAAGAACCCATTTAATGGATGCTACCCCTCTTACTTTAGGTCAGGAATTTTCTGGTTATGTAGCGCAATTAAACTTTGGATTAAAAGCATTAAATAATACTTTAGAACATTTAAGTCAGCTAGCCCTTGGAGGAACTGCTGTAGGAACAGGATTAAATACACCTGCAGGTTATGATGTATTGGTTGCGAAATATATTGCAGAATTTACAGAGCTACCATTTATAACTGCAGAAAATAAATTTGAAGCTTTAGCAGCACATGATGCGCTAGTAGAAACGCATGGTGCTTTAAAACAAGTAGCAGTCTCTTTGAATAAAATTGCTAATGATATTAGAATGATGGCTTCTGGACCAAGATCTGGAATTGGAGAATTAATAATTCCTGCAAATGAGCCGGGAAGTTCTATTATGCCAGGAAAGGTAAATCCTACGCAAGCAGAGGCTATTACTATGGTTTGTGCTCAGGTTATGGGCAATGATGTTGCTGTAACTGTTGGTGGTACACAAGGGCATTACGAATTAAACGTTTTTAAACCAATGATGGCAGCAAATGTTTTACAATCTGCTCAATTAATTGGAGATGCTTGTGTATCTTTTGATGTAAACTGTGCTGCAGGTATTGAGCCTAACCATTCTAGAATAACTGAATTGGTAAACAATTCTTTAATGCTTGTAACTGCTTTAAATACCAAAATAGGGTATTATAAAGCCGCAGAAATAGCAAACACTGCCCACGAAAACGGCACAACATTAAAAATTGAAGCTGTCCGTTTAGGTTATGTTACCGCAGAAGAGTATGACGAATGGGTAAAACCAGAAAATATGACTGGTGGCCTTTAAAAGATAAACGCTTGGCCATGCCAACTAAATATAGAATACTGAAGTTTATGACAAATCATGAAGAGTTTATGAGTACCGCAGTAAAAGCTGCTTTGCAAGGAATGAGTAATAATGAAGGTGGTCCTTTTGGTTGTATTATAGTAAAAGATGGTAAAGTTATTGGAAGTGGTAATAATAAAGTAACTTCTACCAATGACCCAACTGCCCATGCAGAAGTAACAGCAATCCGAGATGCCTGTAAAAATATAGGCTCTTTTCAATTAGATGGTTGTATTATTTATACTTCTTGCGAACCTTGCCCGATGTGTTTAGGAGCAATTTACTGGGCAAGACCAGACAAAGTATATTATGGAAGCAACCAACAAGATGCTGCAAATATAGGTTTTGATGATGCATTTATTTATAAAGAAATCCCTCTTCCTTATGAAGAAAGAAGTATTCCGTTTGAACAAGTAGGAAGAAAAATTGCATTAGAACCCTTTGAGAAATGGACAGAAAAGCAAGACAAAATAAAATATTAAAATTAAAAAATCTGAAGATAAAACTTCAGATTTTTTATGCATTATAGATACCGTTCTTTCACAATATTTATATGATGTATTTGATGCCCCGAAAATAAATATCCTAGAGCTCTAACAGACATTTTATTGTCTGAAGTAACCCCAATTCTTAACAAAGCTTCCTTAGAAAAACTTTTGAACAATTGAATGGAAGATTTTCTTAAAACCTTCATTTCATCTAATAAATCATAATAATCTCTATTGTTTGCAGCAGCATTATCAACAAAAACATCTTGATCAAATCCGGGCAATGGAGTTTGATCATTTCTTGCAAAACTCAAAGCTCTATAACAAAAGACTCTTTCGGTATCTATTATATGCTGTATCAACTCTTTTAACGTCCACTTTCCTGCAGCATAAGAATAACTATGTTTATTATCTGGTAAATTACGCAATACGCATTCAAATTCATCTTGAGCACTTTCTAAGTTTTGTATAATTGTTTTATCTTTTAATACCGTTAATTGCATATATCTTTCAAAATAAGGAGCATATTCTGTCTTTGGAACCATTTTAAATAATTTTAAATATTAAAGTATAGCACTACCATCACAAATATACTTTTTATAAGTGTAAAGCTATATTTTTATTTTAATTTCGTTGTTCATTTTAGCACATGTTCTACCAACAAAGAAAATACTTACAGTTCTTATTAAAATCTAGCAATCAACACGGAGTGCACTCTCCTTTTGTTTATCAATTAATTACAAAATGTTTGTATAAAAAAATAGATAAAAATTCATGGAAAACCTTTCAAAATTCTAACAATGAATTGCTTAAAAATTTAAAAAATAAAAACTTAATAATTTCTCATAAAAAAGTGAAAATCTTACTAAAACTTATTCATTATTTAAAGCCAAAAAACAATTTAGAAATTGCTAGTTCTTTAGATATAGGAGTTATTACGGTTGCAATGAATTCTAGTAATTCATGTGTAACAACAATAGCAAATACTCCCACAGAAATTTCAGAAGTTACACTGAATAGAAAATTTGATTGTGTATACTTTCACAAAAATCAAATAACCCTTAAAACTTTTAATACCTGTTTGAAAACAATTAATAACAACTCTTTTTTTATTTTTAATGATATCTATGGGAACTCAGAAACCATAAAAAACTGGTCATCTATAAAAAATCATCCAAAAGTAAAAGTTAGTTTAGATCTTTTCTACTTTGGAGTAATTTTCTTTAGAAAAGAACAGGCAAAAGAGCACTTTAAAATAAGAGTCTAGTTATTTATCTGTTAAAACATATAAATAATAAATGTTATGATTTTTAAACTTTGTAACTTTGGTAAGTTAAAACTATACAACTAAAATAAAAATGAAAATATATACTAAGACTGGTGATGAAGGAACAACTGCCCTATTTGGTGGTACAAGAGTTAAAAAATATAATTTACGTATTGAAAGTTATGGAACTGTAGATGAATTAAATTCATATATTGGTTTAATAAAAGATCAAGAAATTTCAACGGATTCAAAAGAAGCACTTTTAAAGGTTCAAAATGAATTATTTACTTTAGGAGCCATGTTAGCTACTCCACCAGAAAAAGAAACTTTGAAATCTGGAAAAGAGCGTTTAAATATTCCTAAAATTAATGATAAGTCTATTCTTTTTTTGGAAAATGAAATCGATAAAATGGATTTAGTACTTCCTCAAATGACTCATTTCATTCTTCCTGGCGGCCATCAAGCAGTGTCATTTTGTCACGTTGCTAGGTGTGTTTGCAGACGTGCAGAACGTCTATCTGTAGAATTAAATGATCAAGAAGCTATCAATAATGACATACTAAAATATTTAAACAGACTGTCTGACTACCTTTTTGTATTGGCACGAAAATTGTCTAAAGACTTACAAATAGCAGAATTAAAGTGGATTCCTGAGAAAAATTAAAACGTTCTTTTTTTATCGAGCTGAAGAAATTTTAAAAAAATATATTTTACTTAAAACACTGATTTTAAGCAATTCATAAAAATTTAAAATAACTTCACAATAAATTTCTTAAAAAAGACTTGCATAATTCAGCAAAAAAATTATTTTTGCACAAAATTAAACAATAAGAAATGTATTGGACATTAGAATTAGCATCTTATTTAGCAGATGCACCTTGGCCAGCAACCAAAGACGAGTTAATTGATTATGCTATTAGAACTGGATCTCCGTTAGAAGTAGTAGAAAACCTACAAGATATTGAAGATGAAGGTGATGCATATGACTCAATTGTTGAGATTTGGCCAGATTATCCGACTGAAGATGATTATCTTTGGAACGAGGATGAATACTAAAAAAACAATTTAAATATAAAAAGTCTCTATAGAGGCTTTTTTTTTGTTTTTGTTTTAACAACAGTAAATATGATTCCCCTAGCTTGTAAAACCCTGATATACAAAACAATAATTCGGCAGTGTTTTTTGCTGACAAAAACATAGATATAATGAGTATTTTAAATTCCGTAATAAAACTTTTTGTCGGAGACAAACAACAGAAAGATTTAAAAATTTTACAACCGGTTGTAGACGATGTTAATACATTTGAAACAGCGTTTTCTAAACTTTCTAATGATGCGTTAAGAGCAAAAACTACCGAGTTTAAAACAAGAATAAAAACCGCCACCAAGGAGTTCGATGATACTGTTGCTGCACTAGAAGAGGAAGCTATAAAAGCAGATATCGATAGGCAAGAAGATATCTATGCTGAAATAGATACTTTAAAGGATGAAGCATATACGGTTTCTGAAGCTACATTATTAGAGATTATGCCAGAAGCTTTTGCAGTTGTTAAAGAAACTGCAAAACGTTTTGTTGAAAGCACAGAAATTGAAGTGACGGCAACGCCTTTTGACAGAGAGCTATCTGGAGAAAGAGACCATATAACCCTAGAAGGAGACAAAGCTTTTTGGGAAAATTCTTGGGATGCTGCTGGGAAACCTGTTACCTGGGACATGATTCATTATGATGTGCAGTTAATTGGTGGCTCTGTTTTACACCAAGGAAAAGTTGCAGAAATGATGACTGGTGAAGGAAAGACATTGGTTTCTACCTTGCCTGTTTATTTAAATGCATTGACCGGAAACGGAGTGCATTTAGTTACTGTAAATGATTACTTAGCAAAACGTGATAAAGCTTGGATGGGACCAATTTTTGAATTCCATGGTTTCTCTACAGACTGTATCGATTACCACCAACCAAACTCTGATGCAAGAAGAAAAGCATACAACGCAGATATAACTTACGGAACAAATAACGAATTCGGGTTTGACTATTTGCGTGATAATATGGCAAGTTCTAAAGATGATTTAGTTCAAAGAGCACCAAATTATGCAATTATAGATGAAGTAGATTCTGTTTTAATTGACGATGCTAGAACACCGTTAATTATATCCGGTCCTGTTCCACAAGGAGACAGACATGAATTTAATGAGCTAAAGCCTTTAGTAAATGATATTGTTGGTATTCAGAGTAAGTATTTAATAAGCGTTTTAGCAGAGGCTAAAAAATTAATTGCTGCAGGAGATACTAAAGAAGGTGGTTTTCAATTATTAAGAGTATTTAGAGGACTACCAAAGAACAAAGCATTAATTAAGTTTTTATCTTTAGAAGGAACAAAACAGATTCTTCAAAAGACAGAAAACTATTATATGGCAGACAACAACAAGTTAATGCCAGAAGTAGATGAAGAGTTGTGGTTTGTTATTGAAGAGAAAAATAATCAGATAGATTTAACAGATAAAGGTATTGCCCACTTATCAGAAAAAACGAGCAATGAAAACTTTTTCGTTTTACCAGATATTGGTGTAAAGGTTGGTGAGATTGATACTTCTGAAAATACACCAGAAGAAAAAGCGAGTCAAAAAGAAGAACTATACAAAGATTTTAGTATTAAGAGTGAACGTATTCATACAATGAATCAACTTTTAAAAGCATATACTGTTTTTGAAAAAGATGTTGAATATGTTGTAATGGAAAATAAAGTAATGATTGTTGACGAACAAACGGGTCGTATTATGGATGGCCGTCGTTATTCAGACGGTTTACACCAAGCAATTGAAGCAAAAGAAGATGTAAAAATAGAAGATGCTACTCAAACTTTTGCAACCGTTACATTACAGAATTACTTTAGAATGTACCGAAAACTGTCTGGTATGACAGGAACTGCAATTACTGAAGCTGGCGAATTATGGGAAATCTACAAACTAGATGTTGTAGAGATTCCTACAAATAGACCTATTCAAAGAGATGATAAAGAAGATTTAGTATACAAAACGGCACGTGAAAAATACAACGCAGTAATAGAGGATATTGTTGTTTTAGTAGAACAGAAGCGCCCCGTTTTAGTGGGTACAACTTCTGTAGAGATATCAGAATTGTTAGGTAGAATGTTACAAATGCGTAAAATTCCTCATAATATTTTAAATGCAAAATTACACAAACGTGAAGCAGATGTAGTTGCAGAAGCAGGTAAACCTGGTGTTGTAACTATTGCGACAAACATGGCGGGACGTGGTACTGATATTAAATTGACTAACGAAGTAAAAGATGTTGGTGGTTTAGCTATTATTGGTACAGAAAGACATGATTCTAGACGTGTAGATAGACAATTACGTGGACGTGCAGGTAGACAAGGTGATGTTGGGTCTACGCAATTTTATGTAGCTTTAGATGACAATTTAATGCGTCTTTTTGGCTCTGACAGAATTGCAAAAATGATGGATAGAATGGGACTAAAAGAGGGTGAGGTAATTCAGCATTCTATGATTTCTAAATCTATTGAAAGAGCACAAAAGAAAGTAGAAGAAAATAACTTCGGAATTAGAAAACGTTTGTTAGAATATGACGATATTATGAACGCTCAGCGTGAGTTTGTTTATAAAAGAAGGCGCAACGCTCTAGATGGTAAACGTTTGCAAGTTGATATTGCAAACATGATTTATGAAACATGCGAATCTATTATCAATAATAATAAAATAGCTAAAGATTTTAAGAATTTTGAGTTTGAGTTGATTAAGTTTTCTTCAATGACCTCTCCTATTTCTGAAGAAGAGTTCGAAAAATTAACAGAAAAAGAAATTGCAGATAAATTATTTGATATAGTTTCTGAACATTATAAAAATAAGATTGAAAGAAATGCTGTTTTAGCATTTCCAGTTATTAAAGATGTTTTTGAAAATGAAGGTGATAAATATGAGCGTATTGTAGTTCCTTTTACAGACGGAATTAAGTCTTTACAAGTAGTTACCAACCTGAAAGAAGCCTATGAAACTGAAGGTAAGAGTTTAGTTACAGATTTTGAGAAAAATATTACGCTGGCAATCATAGATGAAAATTGGAAAGACCATTTGCGTAAAATGGATGAACTGAAACATTCTGTTCAGAATGCATCTTATGAGCAGAAAGATCCTTTATTAATTTATAAGTTCGAAGCTTTTGAATTGTTTAAGCTTACTGTAGATGAAATTAATAAAGAAGTATTGTCTTTCTTATTTAAAGGAGAATTACCGGCACAATCCAATCAAATTTCTGAAGCTAGAGATCGTAAAAAAGAGCGTTTAAACACAAGTAAAGCAGATGTTCAAAACTCAAGTGAACAGGCTATTTCAAACTCTAGACAGCAATCTGAACCTGTTGAGACTGTTGTAAGAGCTGTCTCTTATACACATCTCCGAGCCCACGAGACGCTACGCTATCTC